>WLWI01003880.1_pt1 | contig 12747 bp, 11 predicted proteins | sample 6701501 | NCBI WGS metagenome assembly WLWI01 (sample SAMN12718690, study PRJNA515312) | sponge metagenome | isolation source: marine sponge | host: Mycale hentscheli | place: New Zealand: South Island, Marlborough, Capsize Point | collected 2014-11-01
AGCGGTATGTACGCCGTGATATATTTATTCCACGCTAGATATCTTCACAATGATATTTTTAGGTAGTGACCAGTGTAATATCTCACGATATCATCCCATGGCTGTATTGGTGCAAGCTCATTACCAGAGTAGTTATAGCAACAGGCTGGGTTTTTATAGCTACCTTTACTCCTAGTGGAGCCTACCAGCCAGGTTAGAGCAGCTGCTATAATATCAGCTGGGGTTGTGGGGAGCCCCTAGTGAGTTTTCGCCAACTGTACACCGTGAGTTACAAAAAAAAACACAAAAAACAACAACTACTCCTGTGAAGAGATATCTAGTGTGGAATAAACCACTTATTACACTCCTCAGAGTGATATGGCTAGATATTTCACTCTCAGGCTTTATTTTCACTCACTTTTGGCTCGTGGAAATAAATTAGCCTGCTCTTGAAATATTTCACCATATCACACTCTGACTATGTAATAAGTACAATATATATATATATATTTATTCTACCCTAGAAATCTTCACAGGCTGAACGTACCTCGCTAACTACATCACCTTACCAGTTCTTGAAACGTCTGCAAAGTCTTGAAGTTCCTCTCGCTGAAGTGCTGTCCGAATATCTGCACGTAGTTGACTGCCACATGTTTGGAAGTGTCCACCATTGGTCCCAGTAACTTGATGGTCAAGTACTGGCCACAAAATATAATACAAATACAATTGATTCGTGCGAAAATATCAGACAAATGTGCAGCACGGGTAGCTAAATCAGAGCTAAACTAATTCATTTAGAGAGCTCATTAAACAACATTTTGAAAAGATATTGTTTCAGCATTCACTAGCCTGTCCCAAGGCACCCAGATAGAAAAGATTCTACTACATTAGTGCATGCTCAAGAAAGAGCAATATATACCTTTCCAGTAGTGATGACATCTGGCTCAAACTCCACCGATTTGCTGGAAAACAGGGGGGAAAACAGTTTATAATTATAAAACTCAAACAATAAAAACTGATAATCCTAAAAATGAAAAAACAAAACAAAAAAAACAACAACAAAAAACAACAACCCCAACACATAGCTCATCAGACGATTGTAAGTAATTAGTGTCCAGTGGGCAATAAATAATGAACAAAAAATTGCTCATTACGTCCAAATCGTGTACGTATCAATTCACCTATCTTGGTCCACTTCAAAGTATGCAATAGGCAGTCTGTCAGCACCTTCACCCTCCACTCTCTTCATGGCCGTATAGTCCTCCTCAGTCCAACTATCATACTTGCTCATCTCTTCCTTGAACTTTGCACCGGCGAGATCATCCGCCGACAAGAACACGAGACCGGCCTTGGCTCCTGACCCACCATCAATGGCAGACTTCGCATTCACTTTGAGCCTTGTCAATGACAGGAAGTGATCAGACTCTTCCCGGCAACTTACCGCCACTACCAGATTACCCTCTGCACTGGTATAGGGTTCTGGAGGAATGACATCCATGGGTAAGTCACAGTGGAAGGTAATTCAGAGATTAGTGTGTGTACAAAAGAGAGGTTAACATAAGGACAGAGAATAAAGAATAGTTAGGAGAGAAGAAAGCAAGAAGAACGTAAGGATTAAAACAAACAAACACGGAGGAGTGGCACGTACTTGCAGCTGCCATGGCTGTGTTGGTAAACATGTTGTCAGCTTTGTAGTCGTCACCTTTCTGACTTCCGTCACATGATGATAGCTGAACCTTCAATCGCTCAGCTACAGTTGCACACACAAACACACACATGAACAAACACACACACACACACACGTGTAGACCTACTAAAACCAATCAAAGTAGAAGATTAACAAAACTATAAATCTAAGTCATAGAGTGGGCTGATAAATTTTTTTAAATGTATTTTTGGGGTTTAACTACATGCTTCAACTTCCTACTTAACATACCCTTACCATGTTTCATCCCCTTGCCCTTCACTAATGTGTGCGTCTTATCTAGAAGAGATGACAGCGTCAGCTGCATGGAGGTGTTTTCTGCAAAGTAAGTTACCATGGTTACAATCAGGCTCAAGTTGCTGTAGTTCATCACTTACGCAACAGGACAGAGAGAAGCTCGACAATCCGATTGGCGTTGCCGTGGGTGAGGGCAAACGTCACCATTACCTCTAGACTGTCCCGATCTATTCCATTCTCACCCTCACTACAAAAAAAAAAGTAACAAAATGATAATCCAACGATTAACAATTTGAAAGGGGGACATAAAGCTGTGAATAGCTGAAATAAAACAAGAATAAAAATAAATAAAACAAGAATAAAATAAATAAAACAAGAATAAAAATAAATAAAACAAGAATAAAATAAATAAAACAAGAATAAAATAAATAAAACAAGAATAAAATAAATAAAACAAGAATAAAATAAATAAAACAAGAATAAAATAAATAAAACAAGAATAAAATAAATAAAACAAGAATAAAAATAAATAAAACAAGAATAAAATAAATAAAACAAGAATAAAATAAATAAAATAAGAGTAATCGTCGCAAGTACAATAGCTATAAGCTAATGCTAAAGAGACTAATTAATAGTGGGCAGCAAAAGAAAAAATCTTTTCCTGTCCTCCTTTTGCTACTCTTCTTTCTACCCACATCCTACAAACTTATTCACAGACTCACCAAATGGAAGACACAAACTTGTCCATCTCCTTGATGACAAATGATGACAGGAACTCCGGCTTAAACGGAGAGTAGATAGAGAGGGAGAGAGGAGAAAGAGATGCCAGGGATGTCCTGGATAACAAGAACAAGAACGATAAATCACCACCCGTGCAAACAACATAACTTCCACACTCTCTCTCTACACAAATGAAGACTCAGGCTCTGTGCTAAAAAAAAAATAAAAAAATTAAAAAAAATCCATTATGAACAAAAAAAAAAAAAAAAAAAAAAAAAAAGCTCCAGTCAATAGGGACCATCTTTTTGGAAGAAAGCCACATAGGCTAGCATTCCTTTACCAGCTTTCTGGTAAAGTCTCTATAGTGTGATTATTAAAGAGCCTTGCCTAATTAGAAAGGGAATTATAGTTTATGGAGTTACTACAATACAAATAGTTGGTCATTCTAAAAAGGGTATTGGCTAACACCTCTCAGTCACCATTCCCTTAAAAATCAAAATCAAAATAGATTTAAAAAACAAAAAAAACTTGCTAAATACATACATCTTTTACCCACATGACATCCCTTACCGAGATTGTGCTATGAGTATGTTACGTAGACTCGGTGCTACAGGCATGGAAGCATTCGCCGTGGCAGCGACCACGCCCATAAACCACGACACCACACTGTCTGTCACTGTCATCTGGTTCTCCTTGATATGTCTAACAAACCAAACATCCAGCAAGAGAAAGATAACTAGAGCCATCAAGAATGCTATGAAGCAGCCAAATAAAACCACTACCACATCATAACAACAACAACAGCAACAACAACAATTCTGATAGTCATGTCAAAGCAAGAATCAAATTATATGCTACAACATTCCTAGACAACATCAGAACCTACTCACTTGTATCCCTTGACGTGAAGACACCGTATCCTGACGTCACACCCGTCACTATGGCAACCCTTGATGCTGATCTGGACGATGCGGTACTGGCCCGTCACATTCTTCATGATGACGAACTTGCCCGTGGTCTCACGAGGGACGTTGACACGCTTGATCTCCTTGAGAGAGCTCTCAGATTCTCCGACGCTCACGACCAGATTCTTGGGCATGTAACTGTCGTCCGTGGAGTCTACTGTGATGGCCAGTTCCTTCACTTGGACACCCGCCAGCATGTAGATCCTGCACGCATGCACCGTGACGTGTCACACCCAATGATGCAATGAGCATGTGCAACGTGATGTGCCACACCCAATGATACAATGAGCATGTGCAACGTGATGTGTCACACCCAATGATGCAATGAGCATGTGCAGATGAAGACCAGTGATGAATTGGTTTGAATGCTAAAGAAAGTGTTTGTCAGGGCTGCATTGAGAAAAAAAATCTAGGAAGGGCAAAAATGACTTTCTTAGATGTTAGGACAGGCAAGAGAGTAAATACAGAGACTGTTATGTAAAAGAGACACTTGGAAACATGGAGAACTAGGTGGTTTGATGCGGTAAAGTTAAAATGTAGTTTACTAAAGCATTTCTAAGTGGGGGGAAGGCTTCTTTAGGGGATGAATGCCTCCTTCACCTCCCCCCTTAAATGCAGCCCTGCACACAAATGCAAACAGCCACACAAGATCCACCATGCAAATAGCATGATATCAGTGATACTACAAGATAACCATAGCTTCTTGATTAAGCTCAGTTACAAGTCCAATTTAAAAGTTGTACACATATGCAATGCAAGTCCATATGCAATGGTTGAAGTACTTGCCCACATACTGTCATGTGACATACTTCAAATCACACATACTGTCATGTGACATGCTTCAAATCACACATACTGTCACGTGACATGCTCCAAATCACACATACTGTCACGTGACATGCTTCAAATCACACATACTGTCACATAACATGCTTCAAATCACACATACTGTCACGTGACATGCTTCAAATCACACATACTGTCATGTGACATGCTTCAAATCACACATACTGCCATGTGACATGTTTTTTTAGAAAACGCTACCTCTAATTTAACACATGCAGTGAATAACTTCATATGCACAATCAAACTGCCACACCCCTCCCGAACCCTGACCTGATCCAGTGGCTGCGAGGAGACCCATTGGACTGCCAGTACGTACTCGACTGTCCGTCTAGCATCCTACAATATAAAAACATGTAGAATTAAAGTGCGCACTGCTGGAAAATGTTGCACTAAATCATGAAATCATGCACTAAGTAAATCGTGAATTTTTATTAGCCTTTAAGGACTAAATGGACTATATCTATAGTAAATAGCTAGTGTTATAACAACCATTCACTACAGAAAATTCACCAATCGCAAAAAATTATTTCCTAGAAAAATAATTAGAACACTACCTGACACTGCTCAAACGAACCTTAAAAGACAGACATTTTTTTTGTTCTTTCTAATTATCGTTTTCTATTTTGGGTAAAACAAAAGTGAAAGGAAAGTCCCGCCAGTTTAGTTAATATAAGTAGTTTGTATTTGTGATTTACAAATCCATTTTCTTTGAAGAGCTGGAAGTTGAGACGGTGATCTTAGAGAAACTCTTTTTCAAGTACAAGAAACCTCCTCCATCACTTCCCTCACCAGCATCACTGACTTCTCCATCTAAACAACAACAACAACAACAACAACAACAACAAGGTTTCAATCTAACAGCCTTGCCACCCAGCTAGACCAGCCAGTGATAGTCACGTACAGTTTTCTTCTCTCTGCTTCAAGGTGTAATAGCGACTCTCCACCAGTTTGTAGCGCTGCCTGAAGGTTCCAGTAGACTGTGAAACTACCGGAGTCACCAGTTTATCTGATTCTATCCGGTGCTGGTGGATAAACTGCAAACAATTCAACCAAAATTAATTAATTAAATATAAATAAATAGACAACAATAAACAAACAAAAAGTATACCTGCAGAATGTTCTTAGCTGTCTCTTTCTGTTTTGGCTTTTCTTCCAAATACACATCCAGGCAACCTGAAGGTCAACCATCTCACTAAATATCAGCACCAAGTGAGTGGCTACATTACAACTGTTGCAGGCAACAACCCTTTACCAATCCAACTCCCACATTCAGTTAGAGTTTCAACTCGTATCCAGCCCATAGTTTTCTTCTACAACCCTTTACCAACTTGCACCTTCCATATTTCTTAACTTTTTTGACCTTCCCATACTGCTACTTCTGCTTTCAACAACCCTTTACCAACTTCAAAAGCCCACTTTCATTCCCATACTCCACATCCCAGAATCTCATTCCCTCCTCCAATGAATCTGACTTACCATGCACTCCATGTTCCTACCCACTTGCTATCTACAGCTATCTACATACCTGGCAGCTCATAGCACGGCTGTAGGGCTTCCATGGGATCCACTGGATCTGAATTCAATTTCTGCATTAGCATAAATGTACAAGTGATATAAGAGGATTAGCAATATCGTCATCTGTAGCTAATACATTTCAGTTCATTTCCTGAGTAATGGAGAACTAGGAGAGGAGAGGAGGATTTTTTTTTTACATGAAATGTTTAAACTGCCAAACTATATTGTTAGTACATGGTCAAGAATTAATTCAATGAGAGCTCAGGTTAGCACCAGACCTCCATGTTATAGATAGCTATTATGTACGTACCTTTTTATATCAGTGATACGGTATGAATTATTATGAATATTGCAATTAATTAGGCCTGCCAGCTAAATATTGGGTAAAGAGCATCAGGATTGCGCACAGTTCAGAGTGTAAACTCAAAATTGGTAAGTGCATAGCAGTGACGATAATTTTTAAAAAGCAAACGTTGAATTTAATTTGGAAGTATGTAAGATTTGTATATCTCTGGTTTTGCACATGATTGCTGGAATGACAGACAAACAAGCTTATTCTATAACATTTCATCTCACAGTGAAGCTAGCTATTCCTCTGTCGACCTCTCCCTTAACCCAACAATTAACATAGGTAAAGTAGGAATGGGTAAATAACCAAGTTATTAGAAAGAATGGGTAAAGGGATAACAATTTATTAGAAAGAACGGATGGGTAAAGAGTTCAACAACAAAAAAAAAGAATCAAGACAAAAAGTTGAAAGAAATATACATTTGATATGCATATGTCAAGTAACATCCTGGCCACACCCACTCTGCTACACATCCTCATGCACACGTAATGTGAGATAACAATTCCACACTCTAGTAGTATCAGCCATTATTGTAGCATCCAACATGTGCACCTACGTAATAGCACTATACGAGATTCACTGTATTGCATAACTACTAGGCGCAGTCAAAGGTTATTTTTTTTATTGTTTTTTGAGTGCACCATACCACAGATAGCTTCGATAATAACTTGCTAATTGTATATATATAGCTATACTTTACATTGTTTGACAATTTTTATTTACAAATATGTATATAAGCATCGGGTGAAAGCAAAGCAAACCATGTGAAACTTTAGATTCAATTGAAATCAATAGCGAACACTACAAAATTTTATCTTCACCAATTTCTCACTCACAGCTAGGCTTCTCCGCAACTTTTAGGAACCAGGATACTTCCTCAGTCAGTAATGGTCGTTAAATTTGCAAAGTGGAGTTGCAAGAATTGATCAATAGAGTGGCTAACTTATGCCCTGGTATAGAGGCGTGCACATAGCAGAATAACAGGGGGTTGATGTGTCTAAACTTACTATAGAACACAGGTAAAGGGGCAATGTCTATATTGGAATCACCTGAACTAGAGCAGGAACATCCAGATACCCGGACTCTTCCCCATCCAAATCATGAAACAGTTCTGTGGCTTCCTCAACAGACGACTTGGGCCCCAGGAACATCACAAACTGAGCTTCTGTGACAGAGGTCTGCACAAACAAACAAACACACACACACACACACACAATGCAAACACACACTCAATGCGTTCAACAGCATCAATTTCAAAGCACGATAACAACGATAACAACTCTAATACGTAAAAATAGCAAGGACAGAATAGAGCCCTCCTGGAAGGCCACAACTACATATTTATTGATTTCATCATCATCACATGGGGGAGGGTGGGCAGGTAAGGAATGTGAAAGTTGAATACATGTGCTTCTTCACACCTCACTAGTAGATAAACAAAGAAGCCCTACTCAAGCATGCACACTAAACCTCCAACCTTCTGAAACTGAAGCTAAGGGAACCACACCCTCACCGATCACGACCAGTAACAGACACTAACTTGCATTCATTCCATTCATACATTAGGAGATAAGTACATATATATTTAACTTAACAAATATGTAGTGTTTGTAAAGAAGAGAGGGGAGAGGGTAGGGGTGGGGTGGGGAGGGGTGTCAATGGAATGGTTGACAAAAAATGTTTCCTACAGTTACAATTGAATGTTCTGTTTTGCTGGCCAATGACATCTAAATATTCCTATGGGCAGTGGGTGAAGGGATCTGGATCTAGAAACTCGAATTACTACAGTACATGTGTATGTAACCTAATCATCCCTTACCTGTCCTCTCTCCACAAGGGTCTTGAGCCATTTCACCAATGCAGTCTTACACCGGATCAAAATATTCCCTGGCGGCTCTCTATAACAACAACAACAACAACAACACATTCATAACCAAACTACCTCCAATAACAATAACACACTTATCAACAACAATGTCCACATATGTAAATATGTATACATGTATAAACTAACAACAGAAGAATATATATGCATAAACATATCATACCACATTGTACAATACAAACATTGATAATCAATATAAAATTCAATTGATCATTCATCAGTTGTTCTGTTGTTGTTGTTTTAGTTTGTTTAATGAAGGAAGGAAGAAAGGAACCTATGAACCAATATATGAAAGACTGAATAAAAGAATGAATGAATGAATGAATGAATGAACGAACAAACAAACAAATAAATCAACTAATGAATGAATGAACAAACAAGAACAACAACAACAACAATAAAAAGAAAACATTAGGGGCAACTCTGATTTGTATATTTTAAAGCACAGTTAGTCCAAGGCTTTCCATACCATACATACGTACGTACTTGAGATTAACGAAGGCTTTGTAGAGATTCTCCAAGTTGAAAAGAGGTGTGAAGTCCAGCAGGTTGTCATCTGACCCGACTCCATCTTCTGCAGGTCCCTACATTGAAACAAACTCTCGATAAAGACCCTCCTCACAGTTCCTAACACGGACTTCATGTCTGAGACTAAGGACACCACCACAACCTACATGTCCCTGGGTCCCCTGGAAATGTGGAGTTAATACCATAGGCCCAGAAAACTACGATTGTTTCATTACGGTAAAGGGTAACCTTACTCAGAAATATACTTACAATATAAAATTAGACCCTACTTCTCGGTGGAACACTATGGCTGTCAATGTGGGCGTAGGATACTGTAATAATAACACTTAGTTCTGATATCTGACCCTATACTTGACACAGGCTCTGAATTAAATTATATTTCTAAATAAAACTCTTCAAACTGAAGTAGTTTCTACCAGTACTCTGCCATCAGTTGTACCAGAGCTGCTGCAGCAGTACCTTACCTCAAATATCCAAGTGTCAAACTTTAGCATTCTCACGCCAAGTCTTAAGAGTGAGAGAATTTACACTTAGCCCAGCCCAACACAGAATCAAAGAAATAACCACTGCAATAGCAACAAACGCATGAGAAAGTGACGCGGTATAACTAAAGAAGTGTGCCAGGAGGTTCTAGGAGGTACCTAAAAACTAGCAGTCCAGACAACCTCTGCTTGGACACGAAGTGCAATGAACACCAAAACATAACTACTCATGAGAATCACGACTCCCTCTCAACACAAAACACTAATAAAAAGCTGCTCTTAAAATAATAACTAACACATAAAAAAAGTTCCAGATAATCGTCCGTAACAGCACGGCTTGTTCTGGTTACTTGTTAAACCCAAAAATGGTGTAATTAAGCGCTTGTTCCATGGCGCCCTAGCAGTGTTCCCATCTCCATATTGGCACCATACACTTAATTTCTGCACTGGGTCCTTTAATATTCCTATATAATAGCTTCCATTATAATAACAATGCCCATATAGAACTGGTTGTTCTAATAATAGAACATCACGAAGCATTCACTCACTAGCACAACCGGTCACAACCAACTGTCACGCCAGAAGAGAGAGAGAGAGAAATTCCTTCGCAACTAAGCATGCCCCCTATCTAGAGTAAATGTCACGTGGCACCCAAAGATGTGTAAACGTAGTTTATTACTTCCACGATGCAGAAGCAAGTACACCTGGGAGTCCCGACACCATGAGACTCAAAGCAATAGAATCCATAAATGTCCAGTATGACAGAGATGCATGAACTCTAATGACCAGGCCCAAACGATGAAAGGTTTTAATCCCTTATCCAGGTCAAGTATTGGTTTCTCAACCAGTACTCTGTCATCAGATGCACATAGCTACCACAGCAATAGCTTAACTCACATATTATCAAAGTATCAAATATTAGCATTCTCACACCAAGTCTTAGGAGAGAGAGAGAGTCCACACAAGCCAAGTCCAACACAGAATTTAAAAAAAAAATGTGGACTTCATATCAACACACACAAGAAAATGATAGTAAAAATACACACAGAATGGTTGTGAGAGTGTTTAGAAGGTTCTTTGAACCAACACCTCTGGGGTGAGGAGGGTAAGGGAGGAAGGGAGGGAGGGACAGGGAAGGGGGGGAGGGGGGGTATGTACACACAAATGCACACTGCCATGTACACACATGTATAGTAGAATGTCAGCTGGGAGACTGAGAGGTGTTTGGACAACTGATAACTGAAATGTTCAGATAACTGACCACCATAGACAATGTATTATAAAAACACTAATGAAGGGGTGTGATCAAGGAATTCTTCGTGTGTGTGTGTGTGTGTGTGTGTGTGTGTGTGTGTGTGTGTGTGTGTGCTACTATTAAATTTTGGGTGCTCAGTTAACTGAAGTGCTCGGATAACTGACTTAAGATAATGACATCCTGCTGTATACTGGGCATGCACACACATATACACTAGAATGTGTATTAAATGATAATGTGACATAAATATCATGCATCTATCCATCCACCCACCCACTGTTGAAGCCAAACTCTTCAGACTATCAGTTTCAACTTTATAAGTGCTTCCAGAACTTACATAAGTATACACTTCAAAACTAAAACTAAATATTACTAATTCCAATATAACAAAATGCAACAAACTTGTCAGTGTCAAGTTGACACATCCTATACTAGACATAAACTTCCCAAATTTACCTGTGACAGCATCTGCTAATGGAGGGGGGGGGGGGGGGGGGGGGGGGGAGGAAGGGGAAAGGGAAAGGTATTTTTCCCATGTCAAAGAAGTTCTTCCCCCAACAAAGTTCCTCAATTCACTTCAGTTTCCTCCATGCAGTTTTTTCCTCTATATACTTCTATCTGCCCCACCTAGCCTGTACAATTAGATTCTACTGTGGGCAAGTTATACTGAAAATTCAAAAAATCTGTTTAAAAAATTTGATAAATAATATTCTATTGCTTGGCCTATTAGAGAATTGGTTTTGGTCACCAATTGCTATCACTCAAGAAACAGTAACACCATTATCATAAACTTCTGCCTACAAGGACTAGTTGTGATTTACTGACAGAACTTCAACAATGGCCTGCAAGTGATACTGCTTCATAGTAATAGTACGCATTCCCTCTCTTTGCCCTCCTCCTCAATGAGGTAAAGAAGGACCAAGTGAGAAAAGTGGGTAAGAATTTTTTTTTTTTCCCTTCCTATCACTGTATGTAGTATGTAGAAGGAGAAAACAAACAAACTAAATACACAACAATTAGAAACACTATCTATCGTGGTCTCTGAATGCACAAGCATATGAAGTGAAGCCACAAACATGATATTCCTTCACAATATCTCTCTCACCAAGCAGCTGCCTCCACTCAGACATCTTACTCCTTCTGAAATGGCAACAACAATGCACATTGCTCTTTGCCTTAAAAAGAGAAGACTCTGTGTGCACCAAGATACTGATTGCGCATCATTAATAGAGTTCTTGCAGTGGCATATAAATACACCAGTGAGTTGGCTTCAAGGATAAAGTGAAGATACAAATACATAGTATAATACCTGGCTAGTCCATTACAGGATAACCCTAAGGCATCTTCCTAGGGGAGGGTTACCATGGTAACTATGTACATCAGAGATTGGTATCTCCTACCTCCCACTACACACAAAGACTGTAAAGCAAGTACAGTTCTTCCAGGCTTTTTGGTTAAGGTTGCTAATTCTGCTATAATTTCTCAAGTACGTGTAATAGAAAGCTAAAAATTTGTATTATTATACATTAATGTCATATTAACATACAGACAAAACAATTTTGTGGGTTTGAGGTTATTTTTGTGGTTATAAGTGATGTAACTGGGAGCTTCAAGACAGTGAATTTGGAAGTGTTTAAGCTGAAAAAAGAGTTTCCTTATCTCTATAACTTGGTATACTGATACTTTAATACCTGAAGTTTCATATGAGTCTGATTTTGTGGGCACACGAAATTTGAATCTCGAAATATTTTAAATTTTAAGAAAAAACGTGTTTAAGCCAGGATTTTTTAATTTACTGAGTTATATCTCTAAAAATTTGACACATGATGTAAAATTGCCTTAAAATTATTATGTATAACTTTGGTAGCTATAACTTGAAAATTAAGTGAGTTGTGGCTGTTTTTCACCAAAAAAAAAATTACACATGGTAAGGGTCATCAAATGATGACGTTTAGAGCGGGTTGTGGGCCTTTAGTACACGTAAACACGATATCACAAAACAGCGCATGCGTATTTGTGTCATAAGGCACAAGGCGCCAGTTTACCACTAATTGTTGCACGGGTATGGCTGATTTAGCTACGGTAGTATCTCAGGCCCTAAGGTATCAAGTTTTACGGCGCTACTGCCTATCACGGCTAGCGTTTTAGCCACCATCTGGAGCTGCACAACCCGTAGGACTCCAACTGCATCGCCCTGATGTTGTCAGAATACCGAATGCTGGGAGCCTTGGGAGTATTAAACTCCTTCAGCTTTTCTTCAGCTCTTGAAAAAGAGGACCTC
>WLWI01003881.1_pt1 | contig 12747 bp, 11 predicted proteins | sample 6701501 | NCBI WGS metagenome assembly WLWI01 (sample SAMN12718690, study PRJNA515312) | sponge metagenome | isolation source: marine sponge | host: Mycale hentscheli | place: New Zealand: South Island, Marlborough, Capsize Point | collected 2014-11-01
GAGAGGGGCCTTCTTCAACTTCATACAGGGCTGGACCCTTATCTGCTGGATCAGATCATCTCACTGGGAGACGGGAAAATCGCCCGCTGGATGCTCAAGTGAGATATGTGCTCGGGGAGGGGTGTTTCTCTTGCATTGAGGAGACAAAGAGAGAGTCTTGTTGACATGCCATGTGTAGATTGCTTGTTTTCAGGTTCATGTGTTAGTGGGAGTGCTAAAATGGATAGTTTCCTCTAGATGTGTGCGCGTATGTTGTGTATGTATATGTGTGCATATGTTGTTTATGTGTGTGTGTGCGTATGTTGTGTATGTTGGTGTGTGCGTATGTTGTGTATGTGTGCGTGCGTATGTTGTGTATGTGGATGTGTGCGTATGTTGTGTATGTGGGTGTGTGCGTATGTTGTAGAGACGTGTGTTGTGTGTTGGTTTGGGTGTGCATATACTGTATACATGCATGTGTGGTAGTTGTATGTGCATTGGTTTGTGTGGTTAGTGTGCATGCTTTCTCCTAGATACAGAGATAGCCTCATTACAATGATTGTGCATATAAGTCCCACTGTCATATGTGTGGAGTTACCCCCAAAGACCTGTTGACATTATAATTCAAGTGCTGATTGACCAAGAGGTCAGGTGGTAAAAGTATCTTTAATCCCAGCATCCACAGGTCACCACTAGACCCCTACCCTTGAGTTGAATTGCTAATCCACTTCCATGATTCCATGAAAGGTGGCAATGAATAGAGCAATGTTTCTGAATGGGAGGTGTTTATTTAGGGAGTATGTGGGTTCCATGCAGTCTCGTTTTTTTTTTTTTTTTTTTCCCCCCTACTTTCTCCTTTCCCCCTGCAATGACTAAGAATCTATTGCAGTGTTTGGATAATAGTGGGTCCATTCATTGACAAGTAAGAAGAGTTTTTCAGCTTGACACAGCTGGTTGTGTTCACTGAATAGTTGTTTGGATCTGGTCAAGAGTGAGCTTACACATGTTTGGTAGTCTGTGTAGAGGCTGAGGATAATGAAGTGTTTACAAGGACAAGATCTTTTTTTTTTTTTTTTTCCTTTCCATTCTGATGTTGTTCGTTCATTTATCCACTGCTGGTGGGTAATAATTTGTTTCGGTGTGGGTTTAGCGGCTGGTTCTGTGATTTGGTCATGCGTGGGTGGGAGGGGGAGGAGCTATTATTAGGTCGGCATTCTGTCCATTAGTCTTTATCTTCAGTTCTTTCTAATTGACTTTACTTTCTAATGTTTTGTTTTAATAATGTTGAGAACTTGAGCTTTACTCAGTCTATTTACTTTTCCATTTCATGTGCCACTATCCGACTGACGGTAGAGTAGATTGAATTTGTCTAATTGTGGTAAGAATATAATTTATATGGCTCTTCTTAATTGTATTACATTGACAGGGTTCAATGTAGAGGGGGGTGGCAAGGGGGGGGGGATCTCCCCTGCTTTCCCCCTCAAGTTATCGGCTTACCCCCCTGGAATAAGCATGCTGTGTATGGTATGTCATTAAGTTGAACCCAAAATACAGCATTTAAGTCAATTAATTTTATTACTCTCAATGATTATAAAATAAGTTGATTTGCATTTCTTACTCCCCTTCCCCACAAACAAATTTTTAGATAGAACCTATATTGAACTCTCACAGGTCATTGACTTCTTCTATATCTAGTTTACATTGATAATTCATTCACTCAAGAAGATTGCTCCTAGTTGTGCACATCTTAGCGTTTTAGGAGCGGTTGGGAATTTACCATTGAAAGATGAGGAGGGGTATGAGGCTGAACGAGGTGTATCCTTTACTCTTACAGTGTCTGTTGATTTACCTCTGAGTAGAGGAGATGTGAACGAGTTGCTCGGCACAGGGTCATCAAGTTGTCATGTGTTCAAGTATGATAGTAGGATGATAAGGCAGGCTAGCTGGTGTCATTGTATTGATGCCCTATTCTGTTGGTGGCCAATGTTGGGCTGACCTGACACTGAAGGGCAAAATTATTTTTCAGGCACGTATATTTTCTGTTTTTTTGTTTGTTTGTTTCGTTTTGTTAAACCTTTTTATTTATTTATTTATTTTTTTTACAAAGTTGTAGATCAGGAGAGGGTTATTTACTCCATAATGTATTATATTTAAATGGTAATGATCATCATTTAACTCTGTTGCAAGTGCAGTCTAATTCGCAAGCATATGTTGAACTTCACAACTGAAGTAGCTGTACTCAGTTAAGCTGAAGAGAGGGAACTACTTTTAATGCCTTTTTAGACTAGCTACTTGATCAAGATGTAGTGGTACTAATGGTGGCAGTTTCATACAGCTTTCAAGTTTCTTATGTGTTGTGCAGCTAAAACTACCTTACCTGATTGGAGAATCAATTCCTTTTTATTTTTAATTTTTAGAAAGCCAGTGTTGGGTTTGTCAGACCACATTAAAGGCTAAAATAAGTTGGTTTGTATACTTCAGTGTCTGATGACACTCGTTTGAGAGGGTTTGCTACTCCTCTTATTCCATTATGGTTCATTTGGTGTTTTAGAGGGAGTTTTTGGTTCAGCATGTGTGTGTTATTATTACATAAAGATGAGTGTGTGTATGTGTGTGTGTTAGCATACGGAGTGTATGTTTGTTCGTGCGTGTGGTTGTTTGGGATTGTTATTTGCTGAGTAAAACATATCGATCGTACAAAAATGGAATTTATTTTTAAGCAGGCACTATCCGTGTGTAGAGCTCAGTGGTTAGTTTTTGTACCTGTAAATACTCGGGTCTTCAATGAAGTTGTTGTATTTACGAAGTGTTACAGTTTGATGGTTCGTGTACATTTTATCCAGCATTCTCCCACATCAGCATCGCCGTATCGAACTGCGTCATCGTCAGGTACTGGCAATGCCCTAGCACGTGCTACTGGTTTGCCAAGTTCACGTGGAGATGGCGTTTCGTCTTATTCGTACAAGTCCAAGAGCGTGGCATGGAGCGATGACGTTGGTGGGCGTGACAGGAAGGCGGAACCCACTGGTGGGGCAGTAAGGGAGACCATGGATGAGCAGAGAAAGGCTATCTCCATGGCAACAGACAGGTTAAACAGGCTGCGCTCAAAACCGGGATATTATCCACTGTCAGAAGGTGAGGATTTAGTGGGGGTTTTTTTTAGTTTTTTTTTTAGATTTTCTTAAGGTTTTTCATTTGTGGTCTAATTGTAGGGGCACAGTGTGTGTTGTGTGTGTGTGCTGGGGTAGCCAGCTCATAATGTAGTTTTAGTGCAGTGTGTTTTGCTACTGACTGGTTCATCAGTGGAGCCTGTCACTAACAGATGAAGTGTGAGCCAGTTCAGTATAGCATGCACATGTATCCACATACACACCCTCACATACTTCCTTTGAGTCATACAAGTTTGGTATGCAGCCTTAAATAACTCAACTTCATTATGAAAGTGAATCATTAGAGCAATTATGAAGCATTAGGCGCACACACAAACATACACACATGCATGCTTAGGATGACACCTTGCATATTTTTAGTCCTTCAATTAAATTTACACAAATAGATTGACTAATCAAGTTAAGTTTATGACTAACTTTAGTCGTAGTATAACATCATTAGTGCGGTTAGTTCCTCCTGTGAAAAGATAGTGCTGATCTTGTTTGCATTGGAAGTGGTCGAGTAACAGCAGAGAGGGATATACACATAGTCATTACTAACCAATTCCATCAAGAGAGAGAGAGAGAGAGACTGCTACTTTCAATTGACACCCATACTTATAATATTCTCTTATCTTAAATCAACTTCTAATTGATAACCACTCTATGCCTTCCCCCCCCCCTCTCTCTCTCTCTCCTCTCTTTGGTATAATATTATTTGATGCGTAATTGCTCCAAAATATTCATTCACAAATCATCCATTTTTTTCCCTCCTTGCAGCTTCGGCTAATACCACGCCTCTTCATTCTGCAGATCCCACCCCACGCCATTTTCATCCTTACCCATCCACCTCATCTGCTGCCACCAGTGTGTCCACTGGCCGCTACACGAGACACGCCTACACCACCGAGCCTTCTGGGGGAAGCTCCTATTTGTCCACGCGGACATCAGAAGCCCTGCCCACGAAGCGAAAGGTGGCGGCCGCTCCTCCCATCGGATCCTCATATGGATTCCACGTACGAACGTCGGACTCTGACCCCAGCAAGGCAAGGTCGAGATCCGCCTTCCACAGTCAACCGACTTCATCGACGGTGCCATCTTGGAAAGATGAAAGTGGTGTGACGGGTTCTTCTGGTCGCAGCGCTCTCTCGACCAGCAAGCATTACCCGCTGCAGAAGTCTTCAATATATTCGTCCTACTATGACCCACCCGTCAGAAAAGTCCACCATTTGAGCTCGGCATCGTCTGCCGCGGGTGGTGTTGCGGGCACTACCCGGGTCACTAACACCGCATCATGGAGGATCGGACGCTCAATAGCTGAAGAGGTTCTTCGCAAGAGCAGAGAGCGAGAAACTGAAAAGAGGAAAGAAGAGGATGTGGCGAATGGACGTCTTCCCAGTGACCAATCTCCGCCCACAGGCAACTCTCATTCTTCTAGCGTGAGACCGGAGATTAAAATTTCACCGCCGTCGAATCCTCCTGGTGCACGTGCTAGTATTGCATCGGGGCGTGTCACCGAATCTGCTCTAGACAGTGACAGACAGCCACCCGACGACCAAGAGGAAACTCAGACTACTTTGTCGTCGTCGTCTAGCTCCACTTTGGGCGCAAGGGCAGATAAGCTTTCATCAGACATGAAGCAGCTGATGAACGAGCTGAGCACTGCCACGCCCACTCACCAGGTGGGCAGGTCCAGTGGTAGAACTGATGCGGCAACTGGAAGTGGAACTGGTGGTACAGAAGGAGATGGAGGAGGAGGATTGGGCGAGCGAGGTTTGAGTTACTCCAGACCTTGGAGAGCAAACATGAGAGATAGACCTGCTACTGCACGATCTAATGGATCAGTCCCAAGTAAGTGAATAACATCATTCTTACTCTCCCCCTCCCACCTACTTCTCCCTTATCTTTTCTCTCCCCCTCCCTTTCTTCTACCTCCTTCCTTTCTCTTCCTTTCCTTCTCTTCTCTCTCCCCTGCTTCCTTCCCTCCAGTCTTCTTTCTCTAGGGTCTGGTTGTTACATTAGCTCTGTGTGCTACCTGACCCATACTGCCCCCTCTAATTAACTCCTCATGCATAAGTCAGTTCAAAGTCCATGGGTCATGTTCGTGACAAGACTTGTTTATTAAGTTAGGCTCTCCATTCAGCTCCCTTCTTCCTCTTTGTGAGCCGTGTGTTGTGACAGAAGGTAGCTCAATGAACTAAATATCACTGTCTTTACATTGGCCTGCTCTACGTACATGTGTGTATGTGTGCTGTGAGTTCTGTTGCGGTGTTTTTCCCCCCATTGAACTGGCATGAGTCTGTCTTGTTGGCATTCTTCTTAGAACTGGAGCCAGTCCATGGCGCAGATTAGCTTGGCTGGCACCCAGTGATGGATGTGTGTGTGTGTGTGAGTGTACTTATGTGTGTATGAGTTGATGTGTATGTGTGTGTTATAGGCATTTATGCGGGTATAGTGTGTGTGTGTATGTATGTATGTGTCTTTATGTATGTGTGTGTTGTTTGTGTGTTGGCCTTATGTGAGATACATGTGTGTGCATTTGTGTGTGTTTCCCAGGGACAAAATATGTCCATATTTTTGCCGTATTATTATTCGATCCATCTTTTCTGCTTCCAGGTCACTCTTACCCAGCTGACAAAGTGCGCCATTACGAACAGTCTGCCGTGCAGGTACATGTGTGTGTGTGTGTGTGTGTGTGTGTGTGCTTGTAGCATAATGAGAAGTTAATTGACTACCATATTTTCAAAAGTGATTGGAATGTAGCCCACAGTGGCCAGGACATTTTTTGTCAGTGTTGTTGTGCCAATACATCTGCCATACCCCTGTCTGTTTTTTTTTTGTTTTTTTTTTTTCAATTCCCTTGTAACCCCTCCCCTCAAATGTCAAAAATATTGATATGACTTCTCTTAAATTTGTTTCTAAAATTACGTACCTTTATGATTTATTTGAACTCACTGACTGGTCAGAGTAGTACATGCTACTCCAGCTCTTGGATAGGTTTATAATCTGTGGTGTTAATTGATCCCTGCAGGCTTATATTCAGAGGAAGAGTGAGGAGAGGAGGAGGAGGGCCCAGGAGCAGCGAGAGCAGGCGCTCAAGGCTTCCAGGGAGAGGGAAGAGAAGCTCAACAAACTCTACGAGGAGCAGCGAGTGTCTCTGGAGAGGAACCTCCGGCACCAGCAGAGGATGAGGGAACTCGAGGAGGACAGGAAGCCTGCTCATTCAGCATCAAGAGGAGTTCACATTCACATCGGAGATGCCTATGATTCGGTAAGGAGTGGTTTCCTTGTAGAGTAGTTTCCTTGTAGAGTAGTTTCCTTGTAGAGTAGTATGGTGCCTCAGTGAGCCCTTACCATAGCATTAGTAGTTATAGTAGTAATTTACTGATCACTACCAGTGTTCTTTCGTTGTTTTTTTTTTTTTTTTTTTTTTTTTAAGTGTCAGAAGGAATGCTGACATGCAAAATATGGTAAAGGGTCACTCTGCTATTCTGTGCATGCAAATTTAATTCTTTTGACTTGTGTTCTTGTCATTTTCTACAGGAGTCAGACACGCCCCTCACTACACAGCAGTATCTCTCTTCATCGTGGCGAAGTCCAGTCTCCTCTCGTCATGCTCATAGCCCCTCCCACCAGGCTGCATCCACAGGCAGCCGTGACCGCTCCCCCAATGCCAGTGCCTCTCATCGCCCGAGGACGTCTCCGCCTCGTTATGGCAGCTTCCATGCCGCGACATCTGCCCCACCCACTTTGAGTAGCTCTCGTGTTCAATCCACTTCCTATACTTCTGCTTTCAAAACTTCTTATGCCAGAGATTCTCCTTATCAAAGGGGCGTGTCTCCCAGAGAAAGGGTCCCTTCCCTTTCAGTTTCACGATCTCGTGCTGAGACCACACCTTCCATTCGAGGATATGTCCGCTATGAATATGATCGCCCAACAACGTCCTCGGCTCTTTCTCGAACACCTCCCACAAGTGCTGGTGTATCTCCCGAGTATCGACTGCAGGCTATCACCACGGCAGCGAGAGAACTGAAGGAGAAGATACTGCAGCAGTCTCGAAGGGTGGACTCTCTTGGTGACGAAGCATCTGGTGCCGATCAGGGAAGTCACCGATCACGTGTGTCGTGGAGAGGAGATCGTGCGAGAGAAGAAGATGAACAGGATCATCACAGTCGGTATAATGCAAGGACTCTATTTCCCGGGAAGGTACCGGCTGATTCTACCGGAGCCTCGTTTAAGACGACCAGTGAGCTTCCTGGTGTTCGTCTGCTGCAGGATCACGCTTCTCATGCAGCTCGGTATCGACGGGAGAACGAAGCTGCTCGTGTCATACAGGCGGCTTATCGTGGCCATGCGGTTCGAAAGAGCCTACGGTGGTCACTGCCAGCTGGAGGGACTTTGAAAGATTCCCTGAGAGGGTATCGCAAGGCAGGTGACGGAAAAGCTGGCGAGAAGAAAGAGAAACTCACATCAGACGATGACACTCTCACACCGACTGACCAATCCAGTGAGGCTGGGAAGACCACTCCCACTGCTTTTGCTCCGCCGGAAACTGGTGTTTTGCACGGCGACCAAGTTGGTGTGGGATTTCCAATGACTTCCCCTCGCACTGTGGCAGTTTTGCCCAGCGTGCCGTCAGATCCTTGGAGGCGTGACGGAGGCGACACCCACAGCGTTGTCAACATCTTTGCGAGGCAGCATCACCATGGTTACTTTGGTGGTTTGACCTCTGGTGATAGTGTGGTGGTGCAAAGCTCCGCCTATTCTGTTATGACGACTTCAGGAGTGTCAGCTGTACAGCAGTCTTCGCCAAGCCTGGCCACTCCCCTTATCACCAGTTCCGTCATGGTCGGCACACCCACACTTCTTGACAGCAATCACTTGTGTGTTCCTCTTGCTGATTCATCAGCTGGTCCAACGGGTGCAGTGGGCGGAGCTTCACTTCTTGGCAGAAGCGAGGGCGACAGTCTTGATGGAAAGTACTTGGAAGCTTCTGACGCTAAATCTCTCCACACTTCAATTCTGAGCACGCCCAGTTCTTCTGCAGTGTCTAGTCCTGCCTCTGCCCAGATCACTCCCCTTTCATTGGTCAGAAAAGACACTGAGACGCACCAGCCCTATTTTTCAACGAGTTCCTCAAAGAAGGGAAAAGAAGGAGTGAAAGAGGAAGCCACTAGTCCGGCTATTAGTCCCCTGGAGGAGTCCAGTCTTGTGGAGTCCTTTTCCAGCAACAGCTCTCTGAATGTGCCTCACTTGATGCCGCCACTCCCCCACGTTTCAGGAGACGGTCGGAATGGAGTTGACGGCACTCCTGCAGCGGCAGCAACGTCCAAACCAGCCGTCACCACCGCCTCCGAGGGTCGGTTTTCTCCTCGCTCTCTTGACCTGAGGTTGCAGGCGGAACTTAATCATTTAGACGTTGTAACGAGCACGATCGGGCAAGTCAGCGACATGGAGAGAGCCAGAGCTGTGACCTTGGCTCAGCAGGAGACGGTGAATGTGGCGAGACTACTGCAATCTCAAGAAGAGGCTCACCGTAGGGAAGTCAGGGAGGTGGCGGTCAAGTCGGAACTGGAAAGGGACAAAGACGAAGAGGACCGGCGGAAACGTCTGGAGAAAATAAGCAAAGATGTGAGAGATGAGGTGGAGAGAATGGAGAAGATGAAGCAGAAGCAGGAGGAGTTCAGTGCTAGACTGTCCGAGCAAGACAAAAAGTTTACGGCAGCGCTGGACGATAACTCGAAAGTGATGGCAGACGTTTTGAGAAAGGAGAAGGCAAAATCCACTCCAGCTTACGACGATGGTGTTGGTTCTTCAGGTCTGACCGGGGAACCAAAGGTTCCCGTTGGTGTCGTGCGAGATATTGCTGAGTCAGCAGCCAGTGCAGCTGCTCGTGAAGCTGTTGCTGGTGCTCTCAAGGTTGTGACTATGTCTAGTACAGCCGCTGCCGGCTCCACCCACTTGCCTCTTGCTAAGCCTAAGGCTTCTCCCCTAGAGTCAACTTTGTCTTATAATTATGCAGATGATTTTGAAGCGGTCACCTCTACTCCCAGTAAACTTGCGACAGAAAGCACGGATGTGGGAGGGACTGTTTGGACTAGTGCCAGCGTGAAGACCGCTAATTCAGGAGTGGAAGAATCTTTGGAAGTTGAGGAACTGCTGGAGGAAGAAGAAGAAGCTGCGAGTAGCCGGAGTGAGGATTCTGAGTCAGACATTACTGAAGATTCGGAGCAGACAGTCAGTGCAGAGGAAAGTACTATTGAAGAGGAAGAAGCTGGAGAGGAAACTAAAGATGATAGCAGAGGAGAGGATAGCAGGGTGGGCGTGTCCAGGAGTGTGGAATTGTTGGAGAGCTCCGTGGGAAACCCTGCCCATCAGGGAAAGGTACGTATGCATCAAGTTTAAAAAATATTAATAATAAAGTCATGTAAGACGCCAAGTTTATTCTGTTTACTTTTAATCGTTCGTGTCTGGTAATTTGCTGGTGTGGTCTGTGATTTATCACATGTAATGTCATGCTTGGGGAGTATTGCTACATCTGTAAGTAGGTCAATGAATTGGTACTGTTCAAGGTACTGTATTAAAGCGAATGATTGGTTGGCATGGGGAAACTATAGATTCTAGTTGTTTCAAGAATTTATTGTCTGTAATGAGAGCTTCATGCAGAGGTAGGAGCCCCGGAATTTTTGAAAGTTAGTCTAGTGCAAGCTAAACTTGAATTCTATGAGTTATAAAATCATGTGATTAAATGCTGATCGGCGTGAGGACTTTCATAGGTTTGTGCATCACAGTAGTGTGGTTTTATTAAAGGGTGGGGCTAAGTACAACAGGAGTGTTCCCATCCCCTGTGGCAAATACGTGCATGACGTCCAGGTAACACATATATTAGCATACTATTGTCATTTTCTTCTGATCAGGTGCTCCGTGACTTGATACCAACTGAAGTTCACCGTAGGCAGCATTACCTCTCCAAGACCAGCAGCGCTGCCACTAGCGACAACGATGATTACTTATTCAGCCCTGCCCCCTCTGTCAGGAGTGAGTCTCGGGCCACCACGCCGGCATTGAGTGAGGTGGGGTCCACCCGCAGCCCTGGCAACATGGGGGAGGAGTCCTTCTTTGGGTTCATGTCCCGGATGGTAAAGGTGTACATGCAGGAAGAGGAAATGAGAGCGAAGCACCAGGAAGCTCTGTTGGAGCTCAGAGAGACGGCTGTCAAGGACAAGACAAAGGTGAGTGAGGATAGCTATAGCGTCTTACGTGTGCGAGGTGGGTTTTAATTGGAAGTGAGCTGACATCGATCTGTTGTACTCTATTGTATGTGTTACTAATTAATTCCGCCTGTCTAGCTGGCATAGTGACGTATCTCGTGTTGAATTTATCTTTTGTAGTTTTGTTTTTTGTTTTGTCTTCATAGAATAATTTTTTTTTTAGTTTAAGTTACGTCACATTTGGGTGTTTGTTTTAGATTTTTTATACTCTTTGCTGTGTCACCTTAACTTGCATACATATTTACCTATACATAAGTTCTTACTAACTTACTACACATTCATACTTGTTTGTGTGTGTGTGCGTGTGTTTCATGTATGCAGGTTGAACTCGAGTGGCTTAAATTGAGAGAGAAGGATGTAAAGTCGAAAGGAGACGATGAGCAAATGCCTCCTCTGAAGAAGAGGGAGAGAGGTCTCCTCAGAAAGCTGGAGAGAGAAAAGGTAACACTACATAATGTTAGTAGCTAATGTAAAGTACTCTTGAAAACAATGCTTTAACGCAATGGACTTTTTTTTTCTATTTATGCACTCCTCCAGTGTGTGTGTGTGTGTGTGTGATTGTGATTGCATTATAACGTGTGTTTTATATATATAATATGCTAACTGGAATCTTAACAATCTCACTCAGTAAGAGTTATTTTTCAGATTGTCAATCACGTTGTATCTGAAAGTTCTTTATCTGTCTAAACAGTGTGTGTGTGTGTGTGTGTGTGTGTGTGTGTGTGTGTGTGTGTGTGTGTGTGTGTGTGTGTGTGTGTGTGTGTAAAAATGATTTTAGCAAAAAGTAATGATTGTGTTGTTTGTTTGTGTGTGTGTGATGTTTATTCAGGCTGAGATCCAGACTCTGAAGAATGTTCAAGCTGCTGCTCGTCAGGAGCGCAAGATGATGCTGATGCAGCACGACGAGATCACACGCCTGAGGCAGTCCACGCAGTTCTACCGCCAGAAAATCAGCAAGTACCGTAAGCGAGCTCGGGAGGCCACGCCTTCCAGGGAAGAATCCGGCTTGACTTCAAATAGAGAAAGTTCCGTAGACTTAACCGAGAGCATCGATGAGATGTTGGGGGCGTCACCTGTCAAGGTGTCACACTCTTCCACTATAACGGAGATGCTGGAGTCCGTGGGAAAGCAGCACTCCTCTGAAAAAACCACACCCACTATTTCAGTGGGCATGTCAGGAACAGTATCTCATTTGACTGTGCCATCTGAGTCTCTTACTGTTAGAAGTTCTTCTCATGATAGTCGGTAAGTGAAAAAAGTGCAGATTTAGTAAAAGTGTTCTTAAAATTTACAATCCAATGTGAATGATATGCTGAACTATAATAATCTGTATGAAAACTCCTATGCCTTTTTTACTGTACCAATCTTTTGAAGACCACAAAACATTCCAGATAGCTAAGGGTAACCCTTAGCTATTTGGAATGTTTTGTGGTCGTCAGAAGTTGTAGTTGTTCTTGTTTGCGTGTGAAAGAGCACAAAGTGTGTGTCTTGTTTCTGTGTTGGTTTCTTTCATTCACAATACGCTTGAATCCCTGGCAGGATACAATAGCTTGCTGCCAACCCCCTTCCCATCTGTGTGGGGTTTCATATATGTATATATACATGTGTTTACAGTAGGAAACAAAAAAAGTGATAGATTTTGTATAGTATGTAGTTTTTGAGTGTACAAGTTTCAGTTTCGTTTACAGTTTGAAGAAGAATAAGTTTTATTTTAGCTTTTAATGAGCTGAGTTAGAGCTAATAATGGAATTTTGTCCCGAGAGGCTATGAGCTGCCTGTCTATTGCTGCCCTCTCGGCTAGCTGCCATGTTTTGCTGTTTCTGCTTCCTTTCCTGCAGGGTGTCGTCAGGGAGGAAGACAGTGGGCCATGTTGACGTGCCTCAGCAGAGGAAGGTCCTGGAGCTGGAAGAGCAGTTGTCTCGTCTTAAATCTGACGAGGACTCAGCAACTCCTCGTGGCGGAGACGGGATATCTACCACGTCTGCGATTCCCGAAGTGATACCCAATGAAACTGGCACGATGCTGAGCAACACGATGCCTTCTGAATATCTTCAGGACACGTTTGAATCTTCGGAACCTACCACCACATCTCACAAGGCGGCAAGGTCCGACCTTCCCTCGCCTTCTAAACCGACTACATCGACACCCGTGACTGCTAGTGGCACTACTCGCACGGAGAGGGTGGAGTCTGACTCCGGGCATGGACGTCTCCAGCTGAATGGGGTAGCAGGAGATGATGATGTCACTTTGTCAGAGGGAGTTTCTGGTAAGGGGTTGCTTTGAAAATTATTGCATGCAACTATCACAAAGTAAAAACTTTTTTTGTCCTGCTGTTGGTGGGATATTGG
>WLWI01003882.1_pt1 | contig 12746 bp, 6 predicted proteins | sample 6701501 | NCBI WGS metagenome assembly WLWI01 (sample SAMN12718690, study PRJNA515312) | sponge metagenome | isolation source: marine sponge | host: Mycale hentscheli | place: New Zealand: South Island, Marlborough, Capsize Point | collected 2014-11-01
ACAATATAGTTAACAATAATGTACACTAGTTAGTTATTTAAGTCAGATTGTTCATTAAACTAATAGAAAATGCAACTTGTACTAAAGTTCTGAGCTGATGAGAGAAGAAGAGCAAGATGATAGGTTCAAAATGCTAAATAAACAAGAAAATAAACAAAGTTAATTCATGTTAAAGGATTTGCTGCGACAAAAGAAATGCCATTATTTTCAGTGCCATTTTTCTTCATATTGTCTTTTGCTTCAAGTCCAAATGATTTCACATTTGTAGGAATGTTATTATTTTCAAATAAACTTTCACGAATGTTATAATGATAGAAGTGAGTAATTTAAACATTAAAACAAGAAAGTTCAACAAGGAACTATAACACAATGAATATAAAAAACCAAACTCTTAATGGAATTATCCATCTTAAACAAATTCAAAAGTGGCATTAGCAAACTAATCTTTTTATTTTCCCCTACATAAAACGAATTGCCAAACAAACAAGCTCTATGAGCAAACTATTATCTTCATATTAATTTCCATTGCTTAATATAACAATAAGGGTTTGATATCCTAGAGAACTCACTGCAGTTAGGTCTAATATTTAAAATGTTTTCTTTAAAAAAAAATGAAGCAATTAAATATGCATGATATGTATGTACAGCGGAGTCAATAAATTGACTATAAACTTCACACTACTGTTTCTGCCGAGCTCTACTATAATTTTATGATGTTTCAGTGCTTTCCAAAATAATAGTCCTATCTGATTTGCTATTTTTAACTCATATGTTTTACAAGAAGAACATACTCACTTTGTACTTTGAACATTTATGAATGCACATTCTATATCAAATGCTTCTGTGATTAAAATTTCCTGGGCACAAAAATATATAATATGATTTAAGTGACTCATATCTTGTCAGTGTTACCTCAATAACTTCAGAATGCTCAAAAGTAATTGTTACATTAGATTGTTGAAGTGAAATTTTAAATACTGTCGGCACAAGATAACCACGATGCTGCATAGATGGAGTTGGTGTCAGCAAAAATCTATCATAGAAAATAAAATATAAAGGAATCTAATCATGAGGTAGTAAACTTGTGTGAATTGAAAACTCCACTCCTTCTTCAAACTGATTAAAGCTTGGGTCTGTTTAGTGCCAATTGGAATGACACTTTGCTGAAATAAGAAGACATGCACAGATACTTAATTTAATAAGAAGACCAACATAGATAGCAACAAGATCTGTTAAGGCAGTAGTTTACATTATGAAATTATAAAGATATTGTTCCCTTAGTTCCACCACAATCATTGATTAATTCAGTAATCTAAAGAATACTTAGCAATTTTCAGGTAAATATCGTGGTGAGCCATTTTCGCAATTAAATATTGCACTAAAATGTCTGAGAAGTATTTTAACTAAGGATTGCTTTTTTCTTTATAAACTCAAGCATTGCATTAGCTAAAGTGTGTGTGTATTAACTATACTTAGTTAACATATCAAAATAATTAATTCTGGGGGCAAAATATTCGAATTTCAAACAATTGATTTCTTTACTTTATAGTGGTGGCTACAATTCTGTGAACACAAATTATTTGATCTAATATTATTATAATTACATTTTCATATATATATATACATTAACAGAAAAGTAAATTAAGTAAAGTTTGAGTAATTACAACCAGTATTTAACTTTCCAAGTCAAATAATGTATGTATTTAGAGTAATTAAGCGACTTTCCATTAAATTTGAGGCATCATATCCTATATACAAGACTTACATATATGGCTCATTTGTGCAATTCAAAGTAAATGGCAGTGTTTTATTCACTTGTGGATACTCCATTGTTTGTATCTCTCCAGGATCATTAACAGACCACGCTGCTTTTATCCTTCTCGGCTCACTTGCAAATCCACCACATAAACTGATAGTGCTATACAATAAATAAATATATTATATATTTTCAGCTATTGCAGATTCATTAATGACCACTTGGTTTCCGTTTCAACCACTTTTATAGACCACTAAGAATTAATAGCTACTTGGCCTTGCACTATTAAGAACTTTACTGGTCATTTATAAATTTCACCTGGGTGCTTATATAGTTGTCTAACCTACAGTTTTTGAAGAACGTAGAAGATGTCCAGGCAGTTACAATATCCTCTGCCATGTTCGAGCTGTTGAAGAAACATTCAATTTGCATTAGCCTATTACCATCATTGTCATTTGTCGAATTGGGGTATGACAAGTTGTATCTCATTTCAGTTACATTGTTCTTACTTATAAGAGGGCCCTAAATAGTCCTGGAGATGTCATCTATTCAGTAGCTGCAAATGACTCGAACATCTGTACTCGTTAGGCCACCGACGCAGAGTTCTGTGAAGTTCCACGTCACATGGAGCTGAAGGGGCGGCGGAACGGAGTGTATTGGTATTATAGATCCAAAATAGCCCAATAGAATATTAAGAATGCTTGTTCGCAGCGCGAGAAAGCTGCCTTTCATGATTGCTAATTGAAGGGCAACAAGACAGTGCTACTCCAATAATTTGTAAAGTCAGAAGCTAAAAAAACTTGCTAAGATACAACCTAAATTGTGAGTGAAGCCAGGATAAAGTTCTGCTATGCACTTAATGTAACTAAGTTATAATAGAATGAATTTGTCACAGGAAAGTAAATCTACACCATCTTGTAAAACATTATTACCATACAGGAAGTACACACACACATACACACATACATACACAGTTAAAACGGGGTGCTTAATAACACCTGGTGAGGTGTTTACCAGGAGGCACTGTCTGGACACCCCACTTTGAGCCCTTATAACTTCCACACCAATACATACTATACCAAGTGAGCATATATAACAATAGCTTATATCCTTTAGTTTCTTCATTTCAAATATCTTTTAGTAATGACTATAACTATGGAGACATTAGAAAGGCTTAAACAGGGGTATCCAGGCAGCGCCTCCTATTTAACACCAAATCTAGGTTATCCATACACCCCATTTTTTAACAGTGTACATATTTGTCATTTCTTCTACTAAGCTGTACAAATTTTTGTATAGTGGCCCTCCGTTTTGTCTTATTTTTTCATTGCTGTATTTTTTTTTTCAATTTGGCTATGCTTTACATGTGATACCAAACAGTAGATTTTAGTGTAAGCCATACAGGTACAAACACACTACACTTTGCTAAATTTTATGTTGGTCTTCATAGGTGCATGAAATTACAATAATGATGATTATCTTTGAAGAATACTTGATAAGACTTAGTCACCTGTATACAAAGATATTTTGATATGGGGGGAGGGACCCCAAGGGCATGTGAATGTAGTCATGGAACATCTTATAAAATTGTATTTGCTATTTAATTTTAGTGTAATATGGCTGTCACTGTTATGTGTTTACATAACTAAGTCCTCACATATCTATTTGATTAACTGCCATTTCTTCCACTGTATCATGTAATTTAATTGTACATCCTGCAACATCGTCAGACTGAAGCCAGTGTTAATGTATAACATGTGCTAAAGAAAGAAGTTCTTAGTCATAAATGCATGCTTATATGCATAAATGGATTAGTAAACTGTACTCTAATCCAACTACTTTGGCAGTGGCATATGATGGGAGGGAGGGGCTCTGGGGTCTGGAGCCCCCCCCCCTCCTCCCCCAAAGTTTTAGGGCACTATGTCACGAGGTTACTTCTGACATGAACAATTTTAAACCATAAAAACATGCCTTTGAAACCCCCCTCCCCCCTTATCCCCCTCCTCTCCCGTACCGAAACATCTTCCTATACCAATGTTTAGAAGTTTGTCTGAGATAACATATGACTTAAATTATTGGGTGACTAAAATACATTACTTTAATGAAAGTGAAGCCAGTAGCTCAAATACTTCTTGTGTCTTCAGCCTGTAGCTTGCTATAGCTACATAAAACAGTCACCTCCCCTAGGAAATTTTTTTCTAGATACGGCCCTGTTCATTGACACATAATAGTTCAGACAATTTTTAATGAATCAACAAGTTCTATCTTGGGTCCATAATACTGCAAAGCAGCCACTTATGTACAAAACCACTTGCGTGCATTGGCTAATATATTATGTAGATGAATATTTTATTGGCAATGATGATCTTGCAGTGTGAGCTAAATAAATTGACTGATGATTGGGAATCCAGCTTTTTTAATAAACTGGGTGAGAAGATGATGATGACAAAAACCCATTTGTTCCTTCATCTTCCTTTTCACTAAAGATGAAGAGCTCAAAAGAAGAAATAGATGGAATGGAATGTAACCTCATTTTTGAAACATGACCACACAAAAGAAGACCATAGAGTTAAAAAGAACTATGGACAGTTTTGACTTAAAATTTTTATTGTCAAAACAGACACTAAATGAGCTAATTGAAGTGATGTTCTCCAATAAAGCTAATAGTATGATCAATAACTGAAGTGTAACTTAACCTGTTTTTTTATTTATTTATTTATTTCATTCAATTTATTTACCTGCTCAACGTTAGACAATCAAATATTATATAAATTGTCAAAAATGTGATGGTTTCATAGAAGGGACAGCTTCTCAATAATGGACAAAACTCATGTTCCCATTCTGTTCTTTATTCTGAAGTTGTTGTCAGAAGACACCAGTATTTCAATTAATCAGAACAGCTTAGAATTGGATACTACAGAAACTAATACTTGAAGGTGAAAAATATTTAAGCATTTGTTCAATTGATTGTCACTGCTTTAAACTATTTTGCCATTAAAGTAGAAAGTAGCTCTAATAATTCATGTAACAATAATGTACTTTTATGTAACCAAACTAAGCAAGCTCCTCACTATCAGTGTTCAAACACACCACTATATTTGGCGAGCGAGCGAGACAGTATTCAGCCTGGACAATTGAAAATCAGGTATTTGTATGTTATCTACATAATACACATGCATGCGAGTTCTTATTCTCCTAAACAGTACATAGTAGTTGACCATTAATTTTAGCAAATAATTTCAAAATTACCTCAATTTCACAAGTTCTGAATTTAAGCCATTCAATTATCACAATTGCCAGTAACTCTTGACAACAAACACTCTGTCACAGCTACAAAAAAGGCCAGTAATTAAACTACAAAATATAGAATGACATACTTCCTCAGTTTTCTTGAGTTATAGTAGTAGCTTCTGGTATTAAAGTCTCTATCTGCATTATGGTAGAAATATTCTCTACTTTAATTTCTGGTGTAAGGGTCGCTGGTGCAGTACACAATTAGCTGTTCTTGCTAAGTGAAATACCAGTAGCACTTGAAAACAGGCTCCACTTTATACCTAGAATTATTAATGTACAGCCTTTGACAATTACTTTTATCTAACAAATACAAAATTTCTTACTTCAATAAACTGTACAGTGCATCCAGCTTAAAGAGTAAACATATTGAAATTTTGACTGTGTTATGGTTTTTATTCCACTGTAGGGAAACTAAAAGGTCTACAAAGTTCATTTTTTTGTGTGGAGATATATTAAGGCTATGCTAATAGGTTCATCCAATTTTTATGGTTATATGTGTGATAGGTGACACCATGAACATGATTAATGTTAATTTGATGAACATGACTTGCATAAATCGTGTACATTCTTGGTTGATACGTTGACCTTCATTTCGAGCAAGAACTAGGAGTCCCTAAGAATAAAATGTTTGATAAGGCTGAATCATTTTGGAAAGGGGGAGGGGGGACCTTATCTTACGAATGGGGGTCAATAATACTGGTATTTTGGGACCGGGGGGACCTAAAATTATGGGGGGCCTAAAATGTTATGACACCGGGGTCTTCACTACATAGTCCTCTGTGTTCTCTGCTGTATAGTGTGCATCCATCAGACGATGTTGGGTTTCAAGTCCTCCACTTGCTGGATAGTCCTGAACACCAACACCAAACAAAAAAGATTGTCACTTTCTGGAACTACAGAATGCACACTATAACAAATCTGAAACGGGCTCGGTAAAATTTGTACGGTCACATGAGCACAGGTTATTCTCTAAACTAATGAATGGGCATGGCCGTATAGCAGGACTTGCCTCAGTGTCTGCCTTTTCTCTCATTTTCTCAAAAACTAAGCCCGAATTAAAACAAGTGGCAAATTATAGGGACTTAAATCGTTGGAGTTCTTCTATTCTCAAGGCATAAAAATCAGCCATCTTCAAGATCCACAGTTGACAGAGTGAATGAATCACGTACAAAAAGACTGCTGTAACCCACTCGTACACTGAGGATTAATTAAAATAAGACAGGAGATGATGTGAAACAGTCTGCAGGAAGTATTCAATGGTACAACTGCCTCCGACAGGGAGAGACCGTCAGAATGACTGCCACTAATTAATTAGGTCTCAATTACATTCCCTAGGTCTTACTCCTGAGTTAATTCCTACCCAATTATCTTATTTTATTTTAAGTAATCTTTATAATTTGTTCTTAACCTTTTGACTTCACATTCACACCTCTCAAGTACAACTCACGTGTCATAGAAATTGTTCAACACCAATTAACATTCCCAGTGGTTGTGCCTCACCACAAAATGATCTCTTGTTCTATATCATCTGTCTATATAAAGTTCCTTGCTCAGTCACCCTCATTCCAGTTCAGTAACCACTAGAAGGCTCCACAAGCTATATATTATGGTTTTGATCTTCTGATAGTCTCCACCTGGCCAGCTAACTGGGTAGCTAGTTCTATTAAATAGTTTAGCTGCCTGTAATATCAGGAGATGATGATTCTTTACCAAACTGTACAATGCTCATGAATTATTAATGAATATACACACCATCAGTAGTCACAAGCGTATTATTAATTAGATAATTTTAGCCAGATTGTTCAAGTCAACCAATAGAAAATGCAATTTGTAACAGTTCAGTGGAGTGTTCAATTCAGATGAGTTCAATTCCAATGGATTGGATTGGATTCCTTTAAATCATGCGGTGTCGTAGCTATATAGTGCAGCTAACTTTTATCAAGAAAGAGTCAGGATAGAACATCATAGTGAATGTGTGCAATATAATAGCATTGTGAACATTTCCATTCAGTTTGGCTGGTTGCAAACCAGCACTTTGTATATGATAAAAAGAAATATTTGGCTCCTTGACAATATTGGAATAAGTATTGTGGATTCTGTGCAAGAGAATAGGACACTGTTAGACGAAAATTTTGATAGTAATGTATTGGAATAAGTGAAACATATAATTGGAATGTCTTCTTTTTTTTCATTCCAGTGCTTCACAATGTCCTAAACACAACATACAAAGTGGACAATTGGCTTATTATGACCAAAGTAAAAATTTATAGTGTTTGGAAATAACAAGCAATATTAAATTTGAGCATCAAGTAAGTAAAATATTTGATATAGGCAAATAAAAACAAGTTTGTGTTTTTTCACAGATTTCGGTCTCTCTATTTTTTGCTGCTACTAGTATTTTGGGGGAAATTGACTGACTCTTTTGTTTACATGTGTTCCTACAAGCTTCGTATTTGTAGCCTCAACTATTAGTAAGCAAACCATTTTGATTATATAATTTTTCATTATAAACTAAACAATGCAATAAAAATAAAGTCCTGGCAAGGCAAAAGGTCATAAAGTTACAAAGTGACAATAAAATAAATGATAATAAATTAAGAATGCATAATAGTAATAAGAAGAATAAGAATAAAGTAGTTCTAGTTAATTGGGGTGCCCACTTAAAATAGAAATAGCATTCCCACATTGGATAGCCACTTATATTTTGATAGAGGAAGGAAGATGCCTTCTCCTCCCCAGTCTCTCTCCGTGCTCTCTCATGCTTTCCAGGTCTTGGGCCGATATTTCACACACTTCCTATCTTCCGCTTGAGATGCCACCTCACCTGCCGCCACTGTAGCGTGATTGGAGTAAGAAGGAGCATACGTGCTAGGGCAGGTGGCATCCCAGACTAGGTGTCTTCCACATTTCCATGGCACTATGGTAACACCATCTGGCCTCTTGCCATCAAACTTCAATAAACCAGGAGACTCCATCCTGGAGGGCACATACGCAGAGACAAGTGTTCTGTGGATAATTGCAGTCCGCAAATTGGAATACCCAAGCGTAAACCCACAGCAATTCAATTACATCATTTGTTTTAACTCTTTGTGGTGTATCACTAATTAGTTTAGTTTGAACATATTCATGGTGGCTACAACAGAAATAATATTCAGTTATGAATAGTGCATTCCAATCAAGAATATAAGATTTTTTTCTTTTAACTATAGTTTTACAGAGTCAAGTGATTCTAGAAAACAAGATTACAAAATCAGACATCACAGCTTTAACATTTCAATTTTTGATGGAGTAATGGGACCAGAAATAACTCTATCACTTTCATTGGAATTGCTTCAACATTTTATTAATTCCAGTTGATCAGTAAGAATTGTTTCTTCTATGCACCTATTTTATTTCTCGACCTTATAAAAAGATGTAAGAATGTTTAAAAGTATATTATAGTTGATATTTTGTCATTTTAGCTGTATTATAGTATCTGGTATAGTTGGCAGTTCTATTCAATGTGGTAAAGAATCATACCCTACTAGAAATATTTCCCTTCCAGATTCTAGTGTAACAATTACCTTTAAATACTCTAATAATATATTGAGGTATAATAAATGAGATATGAGTCATTAAAAATGTATTATAATTTTATATGCAGGATATCTCAATCACACAAAAAAATTTGAGATATTATATGCCTATTTAAGCATAATACAAAGTGAGATTCCAATTCCTATTAGTTAGTCTGGTGACTATGCTGAGGATTAATCTTGTAGCAACTTTTGACAGCACTGTATCTCATGTTTATAGCCAATACCTTTATAAAAATAAAATCAAGAGGATTCTAAATCTAATTAGCTGCTCATGGGCATGTTTATTAAAATACATTCATCATTACTTATCTAATGCTAAATGGAACCCCTTCATGTGACAAAAGCAATGTTATATGTGGTGCAGATCTAGCTACATCCAAACACATGTATAAGTAATAGTTGAATTATGGGCTTGACAAATTAGAGTTGATGTTGGAGCCACATACAACCACTAACCTAATTAGGCTTGAACCCAATTCCCACATCATTCTCTCTCATACTCTCAGTCCACTCACTTTTCTCAGTTCTTGCAACTTGAAACTGACTTTCTCTACTCATCGCCATTTGATTATTAGTTAGTTTGATTGTACTGATAGTCTCATTATACAATTAGACAGTGTAGTTTTCTCTCTACTATAGTCTAGAATATAATGGAATAATGACCACAATTATTTCAGAATAATATATTTTACATATTGACCATAATTATTTGTAATACTAGATTATACATGAATCATAAGTACATTATTCAGATTGAGTAAGGAACATGTAGAGTTCAATGTAGGCTTGCATATAATATTCTGCTTGATGAAATGTTTAGTGGCTGCAAGCTCAAGCAAGTTTTTCCTCCAATCAAGCAAATCATAAGATTTCATATCTATCTTGCTATAGCCAACACATGACATCTGTATTGCAGTTCAGGTGAAATGGTTTCAGCATTTCTGTCTGCCCTAAGGCTATCCTGCTTTGCGAGGCCCGATGTGATTCTGAGGGTTGTCGAATGTGATACTATATGAAGCACCAAAGGTGCGAACCCTCAGCATTATTAAACACTACATAGAGGGTTTCATCTAGTGGGGGTGCAGGGGGGAAACTTCCCCCCCAAAGTCCTCAACTTCCCCCCCAAATTCCTCAACTCCCTCCCCAAAAGAAAATATTCAGATAGATAATGTCATCTTAAAATAATTGTGAGTGGAAAAAAATTGTGAGTGTGTGCAAAAGTTTAAATGGCAAGTCTGCGCTTTTTCTGGTTCTTCCAGTGTTCTACTATTGTTTCTAGCTCTCTATAACTTAATTTCTCAGGACCTTCAATGCAAACTCGCATAGCTTGATCAAGAGTTTCTTCACTGAGCCTGCTTCTCAACCTTGTCTTTACAAGCTTCATGTCACTAAAGCTTCTTTCTACAGTTGCTGTGGTAACTGGAAGTACCACACAGAGAGAAGCCAAACGTTCAAGGTTTGGAAAGCCAGCTTTCAGTGTGTGATTTGTTAAAAGATCAGATAAAACATCAGAACATGAAGATTCTCTATAGTTGGTGAACAGTATCCTGTGGTCAAATTGTGCACCAATTAGAAATCATCAAACACTAATAAACTAAGAGTGGAACCTGTAAAGTCAGAGGCTACCTTCCCCCCCAAACCAAAAATCCTAGATGAAACCCTGGCTGGCCTCTAGTATAAATACAATAAAAGTTTTTTTAACCAAACTATCTGTACTCATGTAGTAAGCTTCCACCTAATTACAACCATCACTTTTATATAAGAATTACTATCAGCCAAATCACATCAAACCCTCTCAAAAAAAAATCCAGTGAAGGTGGCAGAACATTTCAGTTCTTTCAGGACCACTTGAAGCCCAAACTCTTTCTCTAAGTTACATCTAATAACCATATCACATTCTGGGCAAAATTTCTTCTCAATTATTCTCCTATGCTTATGTGTGATTAGTTTCTTATGACACACACACACACACACACACACACACCAAAAAAAAAAAAAAAAAAAAAACCAGCAGCTCATTACTATTTATTTAGAGTTCCTCTCCCCTTAACTGGTTAGGTGGAGCTCATTTTGCCCGAAATGCTTACGGGAGATAGAGTAGGCACATGCCATCAAAATTATAATCAATCTGAGATCCAAACCCTCAGTGTGCACAAACACCATCATAATACATCAAGAATAGCAACAGTAGCATGACACATGCACATATCCAGGTGCCAACAATGAAACCAGCAAAAAAATTAGGGTGTATTATCTATCTGTAGTAATTATTATGAATCGCTCATAATAAATGCAAAACAAATTTAACATACCTTCACTTTCAGCGAAGTTCTTAACATATTTTTGCCACTTGGTTATCGAATTGTTAGGTACAACAATTAATCTTCCTTTTGCACTGCCTTTCTGCATTCTATTTCTTCTTCTAATCCAATTCTATAAAAAATGTAAACGTTTTATTACTTTAAACAATCCATTTATTGAACACTGTATGTCTAACGCAAATTATGCAGAAACTTTACATTTATAGAGTAGCACAAATTTGAGTGTAACACAGTAGCCGTTTCTGAAAGTTGAAAGACCATCCTATCCCCCTATCAAACTTCAAAAAGAATAGCAAAAATAAAATAAACAAACAAAAACAGCTAAATCATGCAACTACAGGTTATAGTTGGTTCCAGCAAAATTGAGTTTACTTGTGAGCACTGGATGTACAATTGTGCATTTTGACCAATATCACAAAACTGGCCAGTATAATGGCATGCAAATTGTTTCAAACTTAACCAATCATATAACCAACTTGCTCTAACATGGGCAGACACCATAGAAAAAAGAAATAACATAGTTTGCAACCAAATTCTAATGATATCATATGGACTTGTAGGAGTTGTTTTTTAATTATCAACCAGCCAAGTTAAAAATCATTATGAACCCTCAGCACACATGCGCGAGAGGGTTATAGTAGTCATCCTGCCTGTTCGTCTGTCTGTTACGCTCTGATTTGGAGATTATTGATAATTAACCGTTGATTTAGATATGAACTTCCTCAGAAGGACGATACAAGACGTTTATGCATGTCATCTGCTGGGAGTCTTCAGCTACCAGTATCTAATACAACATTCCTACTTTTTGTTTATATAAAACTTCCACACACACCTATTCCCTCAACCACCTTAACCTGCCCCCTTTTCATTTTATTTATTTATTATTATTATTATTATTATTACTACTATTTTTCATTCCACCTTGTTTACACTGCTTTTTGTTATGTCTTAAGGTTTACCTTCACAGTAGCCCATTGGGCTAGTTGGTCATACCAGTCTCCACTGAAGTAACTGGTGCAAATTGTTTGTTTTTTTAAAGCACCGGTATTTTCGTTTTACAAAATACTGTCACTGGAATGACTACCATTGAGTATCAGTTTATAGTATAGGTCTCTGAATCCAGTAACTTGAGGGGAATAAAGGAATAAACCATGTACTCTGTTTGAACCCTATAGCAGCCAGAAATTAGAATTAATATTGTAGCTTCAGTAATGTAAGTTCAATTTTTTCTGCATGTACTAGCATAATTCATCATATTATTGGCTGATATTGACCGTGAAAGGGAATCGCTATATAAGAGGTGACGCAGGGGAAAAAAAAGATGATTCCTTAACAAGAAACCAACTTTAATCCTATTCTCATCTTGACAATTCCTTGAGGTTGCCTTGTATATTAATTATTTCTGAAATGTGATGTTTCATTGCTTAGGATACATCAGGAATAGGCACAATTCGGTTGTTAGGAATCATCCAGTATTCTTGACATTTCCATTTGTAATTAAACTTTAAGGATACACGACAAGTCATGATACATAAAAATGGGAATTGTCAAGATTAACTCTAGGAATCTCTCCCATTCTATATATTAATTGTAGCCCACACAAATCAATTAACTGTTGCTATGGAAGGTAACTCCGATTCTATACCTAGCAGGTCCACGCTGCCCGGGGGGGGGGATCTCTGAGACCCGTCAACTGACAGCCAACTGATCAAGAATGACTAACACACAAACGGAACTGCAAGAGTTATGAAGCCTCAAAGTCTCAAAAGTAAACGCCACTATTTGGAAACAGAGGAA
>WLWI01003884.1_pt1 | contig 12745 bp, 9 predicted proteins | sample 6701501 | NCBI WGS metagenome assembly WLWI01 (sample SAMN12718690, study PRJNA515312) | sponge metagenome | isolation source: marine sponge | host: Mycale hentscheli | place: New Zealand: South Island, Marlborough, Capsize Point | collected 2014-11-01
CACAATTCTATCCTCACCAATCCAACTTGGCATAGGTGATGCCTCGATGGAAGTATGAAGAGACATTATTGGCAGAGTTATCCAAGAGCAGAGATACACTGAAGTCTCTGATTGCTTGTCTAGGATGAGAAGTGCGTACCAGACATGCTCTGTAATGGAAGGCTGAGGAGTTGTTAGGGTCCAGGTGAATGGCAGCTGACAAGTCTTGTAGAGCCTCCTCATAACGCTCCTGAAAATAACATGGAAGAAATTTTATTATAAATATCAAATTAATTGGTAAAAAAACTCATATCGTAAAAAATAATATAAATGAAATAGATTACATTAAATAAATAAATAAATAAAAGTTGATCTGGCTAATAGCAGTAGATAGCTTTACCTTTACCACACAGTTTCATTCTAATTTACAGGAACATTAATTTGTTGTCATACTCACAATTTTTAGCAGAGCCTTTGCTCTCTGTATACGAGACTTGGTATCATTTGGATCTCTACGTAACAAGTCTCCATAGAGTTGACTGGCAGCAGCAAACAAACTGGTTATTAAAACATAAATACACACACAGGATTGAATGATGATACTGTGATGATATTAATCCTTTGTATTTACATACTTGCTGTCAAATTTGTGTTTGGCTTGTTTCTTGATTGGGTCAGTTGCTGTTGGATCCAAAGCACTGATAGTTGAATAATCAGTCATGGCAGCTCCAACCTCACCGCGCTAACAAATATAATAGAAACAAGATTATATAGGCTTAATAAAATAAAATTAAAATGATTACATCTACCTTTTCAAAGAGTTCAGCTCTGAGCAGATAAAGACTTATATCATTAGGCTGTAGATTGATGGCATAATTGAGTGAGAAGATAGCATTGACCAAGTCTCCTTTCTTTGCCAGCAGCAGGGCTCTGGAATGGAAGCCCATATGATGAGTCTTGTTCAACTTCAACAAGGATCCAAGATCTTCCAAAGCTGCACGGTCATTGTCTGAACAATACAAGGGGAAAAAATGAAAAGATTCATTTGTAAATGGAATTGCAATAACTGTACCTTGAAGGAGGAAAAGCAGGTGTCTATGCCAATATGCATTAGACATCAATGGTTGAAGAAAAAGAGCTCTGTTCAAATCTTCCATTGATTCCTTAAGCTTACCCAGCTATAAGTATTATTACAATTACATGAGAAACTGATAAAATTCCAGATATATTTACTTTTCTATATAAAGCTCCTCTTCTGCACAGATAGACAGGCTTCATACTGCATGTGTTACTTGTCTTGTCATCACCAACCACAGTTTTATCTTCATGGCTTGGAGAGACACACTTTTCACTGTTTACATTATCACCTGATATCTGTTGACTAAGATATCGAATCTTCTCTAGGATTACCTAAGTTCATAGAAAACATTCCATAGAACAGATGTGGCCATCCTAACTTATTGTAGTAATAGCGTATTTTCTCGTTCTAACAGCCAATTATTACTTAACCAGATGTTTCGACTTCTTGCCAAAGTGCTATTATTATAATTATTTCAGCCGAGAATGACTGAATCATAACTTATTTTAGTAAGAGACACTTTAAGAAATTCAATAGTTTTGATCAAAGAGACTTGCCTTTTCTTGATGAGAACCAGATGGAACCATTTGTTCAATATTTTCAAGCTCTGGAATCCCTGTCTTGTCTGCAACTACTTCTACTGATTTGCTGGCTGCATTTGTATCTTCAACAATCTGGCCTTGTGCAGCCATTCTAGACATGACTCTGTCCCTCACAGTCTGTTTGTGTTTGGAAGGGTGCTCAGATTTGGAACTTAATTCAATGCTCAACCCTTTATTCTTTACTTGGAGCCATGGAATTGGCTTGATAGAGAATTTATAAAGAGCTTCCACTTCTAGAAATAAAAGAAGCAAGCCATTCAAGTAAAACTTTGCAAAGTCACTTAATTCTGTTCACCTTTGTTGCTTTCTTCAATTACTTCAGACAGCCATACATACCACCACTTGTGCTGTGCCCATTTATAATGATCCTCTTCAATACTGCATCCATTGTTGATCATAAGAACCTCAAAGTCTTTCTCTTTCAGTGATGGGAGACTTCCAGTTCGACTTCTTGCAGTTGTAACACTGCCATAGTTTACACTCATATAAAGCATGAGATATATTTATTTCGAATATAACGTACTTTGGTTGAGTTTCTTCTTCGGTGCACTTTTCCCACTCTTTATTCAAGTACGGATAGGATAGTGTTCTACATGAGAAGTTTAAATAAGTATTCAAAGTCTAATCTATGTAACTTGAGGAGATATGCTTATCAACACAAATGGCGAGTGAGCCAGTTAGTTTTATTCTATCCTTCACAGAGACAACTACAAAATGCCTAAATGTAATGTTAAATAGCAGGTGTAGCCCCGCCTATAGCTCCACTCAGCTGATGTACAACACACACATGTATCCCAAATCTCAATCAAGTTATCTAATTCCCTATGCTGAAGTTTGAAGTATAAAATTGTATTGACACATACTTGGTGAATGTCTAGACTTAGGCTAATCATTATTATTGGACTGTAGGTACGTATGCACACATGTTGGATTGAAATTAACCATGGACAAAAGATTGCACTAACTTCTGGTTCTTCATATTATTTAAGGCTCACCTTGATAGTCTTTGGTTATCTTTGTAGAGCATTTCCCTGGCATAATTTATTCTTACCTGTGAAATTAAAACATGGCAAACAATGACAACAACACACACATAAATAAGGAAGCAAACAAGTTGTCTTTAAAGTTCAATATTTCTCTAAATCAACAGATTTTATTGGGAAAGCAAGCAAAATATATGTGAGTGCGTAAATATTCAAAAAATATATATATGAATATTTCCCAGCTATAAAATATTATATTAGCTATTATCTTTATCCCATCAATTTCCATATTTCATAAATTCCTTGCCAGTTCTCCAGTGTTCTACTCTCACCTTTGCACTTCTAGTTCTACGAATGCCTTTAGATCGTAGATCAGTCTGACTGGATCTTTTACTTTTGAAGGATTGTCTCAGCAGCCTCTGGGATGACTGCTGCTTGTGAATTTGCAGACTTGAAAATCTTGACAATAATCCTTTAGGCTTTGTAATTGAATGCCGACCTCGTAATTTTTGTGATGACCGACGCAGCGTCCGAGAGGAGGATAGCATGTCATGTCCTTGTGATTCTATGATAAATATCATTTAGAACAGGATAAGACTAGAATAATTGGCTTAAAACATCACTCATTAATTAATTTGCCATTTCTTTTCCCACACTGTTTAACTGAGTTATTAATAAAAAGGATACACAGTGAACTTTCCTCTCACCATTATACTAGTCCCTCAAAACAACTATACATGATGGTTAGAGTACTCTAGATCTGTCTGTCTGTCTGTCTGTCTGTCTGTCTGTCTGTCTGTCTGTCCATCCGTCTGTCTATCCGTCTGTTCTGTCTGTCTGTCTGTCTGTCTGCCTGTCTGTCTGTCTGTCTGTCCATCCGTCCATCTGTCTGTCCATCCGACTGTCTTCCTGTCTGTGTGTCTGTCTGTCTGTTTGTCTGTCTGTCCATCCGTCCATCCGTCTGTCCATCCAACTGTCTTCCTGTCGGTCTATCTATCTGTCTGTCTGTCTGTCTGTCTGTCTGTCTGTCTGTCTGTCTGTCTGTCTGTCTGTCCATCTGTCTTTCTATCACCAATTCTCGAAATGACTGCATGATCTAAAATTTTCTAGAAAGCTTAATCCTGACTTTGAATTCCATTGAGACAGAGAGAAAATGTAAAGCAATGTAAGCAGTGGATCTTATGAGTTTTTGTTCTATTGTAGTTTGTCTTAGCTAGCTTTACCAGTGACAGATGCATGGCCATGTCACTGTTAATATTATTTCATAGATAAGTCAAACAGTCAGTTGGAACACTATTATTGAAGAATATTTTTTATAGTGATAACCAGCAGTTTATAGGTAATATAACTAGTGGTGTGCTTGAGCACAAATGGCGAGCGAGCCTCCCTAGTTAGGTTACACAAGATTACCCTATTGTGATTTAAACCAAATATATGGTATTCGATTCTTGAATGCTAGCTGTTAAAATTTCTCTGAGCTATACTCTTATTTACTTGTGATGTAATATACTTCAGTCTAAATGCCATATCCTCTGCTGAGCACAACATAAACAATACATACATTGATTACATACCGTCTAAAGAATTGTCTTCTTCATCAAATTCACTCAAATGCTTTGGCTGATTTTTCTTCTCCAAACAAACTAGCAGTTGTTGCCTCTGAGCTTGGACCTATAAAATGATAATCAGTAAACATAGTGGTAAAATCAAAATTGCTAGTTACCCTGGTACGCCAAGGCTAATGCTGCTAATAGTTTCGTCAATCTTATTGATTAACAGCAGATATTAAATTGACAGTCATTGAGTGAGGGAGTGACTTACTTCTTTCATGATAGTTTTGAAATCTTCAGCCCCAATGACAGTATTATTGACTTCATTGGAGTCAGCAATTCTGTCAGGAAGACAGCCAATAGTAGCCTGCTTCTTCAAACTATTTGTATCAGTAACAACACTGTGCTTGCTCTCTATTCTTGCCATAGAAGACTGTGAAAGTTCTAATATAAATTATTTATGGTCAACTGTTGTTACAATAGACTTATCATTTAAGTATGTGCTGATTTTGAAGTTTTCTCTGGTGGCTTACCTGGTCGATGGTTCGGGGTGAAAGGTACTCTTGGAAGAATTGCTGATTTCACTTGACGCTTTTCAGCATATCTAGTAGAAATATAACAACGATCCACACAACAACCGGAAACATTTTCAGGTGTACCTCTCTGTACTGGTAGTTTCTGCTTTCTCTGTTTCTTCCACTGGATCCTCACCCAATCTCTCTTCTGGTATTGGTTGAGGTGGCACATACTTTGGGAACAGATGGTTTTGAACAGTTGAAGGAAAAAGGTTTAGCTTTGGAGGTGCAAGAGACCACAGCAGACTAGGAGGGGGGGAAGGTATTAAAATTACTTGGCAATATTTTTGGTGGGTATAAAACTTACTTTGTCACCTTTTCAGTAAAGTTTCCAATCCTTTTTTGAGACAATGAAATAATTTGAAGGAGTTTTTCATTGAGAAGTCTTGCACTGTCTTCTCTTTTCATTTGTTTTGTGTGGGATCCTTCTTTTCTTGTCCCGTCAAGCATTTCTTTATCATCTTTATTCTTTCTTTTTCCATCACTTTCTTCTTGTTTTTTGTATTTCCTACTGTCACTTTGGTCACTAATTGGTTTCAGCTTGCTCAGTGACTCTTTTTGTTCTTTCTTTTTCCTAATATCATCTTTTCCACTTCTTGGTCTTAGCTTTTTAAGCAATGACTCAACTTGTTTGTCTGTGGCACCTACAACTCCCAGTTCCTTGGAAGGAGGCACTAACTTTTCACTCTCCTTTAATTCTTTGCGAAGCCTTGCCCTAGCTGTAGTGATCAGATGATCAGTATCCTTCAAGTTGCTAGAGCTATCATGTGGAGAAGATTGATTCTTACTGGAAGTATGATCAGATGCCATTCTGGATTTGGACGATTTCTTCCTTTCTGGAGTATAAGTCAGAGACTTCATGATGGGCAATGACTCCAATTGAGCATGAACATCATCCTTCTTATCCACCTTGCCAACAACGTCTATCACTTCCTGCTTGACAAGATCCCACTGTTCATCTATTTTATCCAATCTTTCATCAATCAGATCCTTTTCTTGGCTTGGTACAAAATCTTTCTCCACCAGTTTTAAATTTTTGCTGTCTTCTTCAACTGAGCCATTGACTAAGTCCAAGTAGGAATGCAAGTGCCTGGGATGTTTATTAGAGTGAGTTAACTTTGATACCATAGCTAGCTGTGGAGGAAGTTGATGTCCCAGTGTCTCTGTACAGAAGTGATGAATGCTGGCATGTGGAGCTGTATGACCTGGAACAGTAGGACCTTTCCAAGAGGAGAGAAACACTGCTTTGGGAAGTCCTTGTACGGCTTTGCCCTGAATTAACTGTTGTGAATTAGAATTTTGCTCAGGTTTTTTCCTTTTTGTCATTGATGGAGCTTTTGAAATGGAAAGTCCAAGAACATCTTTGAGGGAAACTGGATCTTTTGAAAAATCAAGGAATTCCTGAACGAAAAAAAACAAAAACAATAGCACTTTAAATAACAATATCAGAAACTGAAACTGAAAAAAATCTGTTTTAGATGTATGTGCAAGATAAGTTTATTAGATTTCCTAATGTTTATATTCACATAGCAAATTAACCCCTCCCTCCTCTCATGATCTAAACAAGAGGTGATGTATTGTCACACCTGTTTTCAAGCTAAATTCCTCTACAAAATTCAACGACTGCACCAGTGATGCTACCAAAAAACTTTCTCTATAGATATACATGCTCATTGCTTTCTTCTTTGCCTATTGTAAAAATATCTGGGCTTTTCTTATATACATTGTCTTCCACACTTACAAAAAAAATTGTTCATATTAACTTACAGCCAGTGTCTCCTGCGGTATATTTCTGTCACCCTGTATTAAGCAATTTTGAGCTCTTGACATGTCCCAAACAGTAACTTTTGGTGGTTTCTCTTTTTTATGACTGTCTGGTCTTTCTGAACTCTTAGTGTCACCTGACTTATTCCTGTCACTATGAGGTGACTTAATACTGGTGCTTCCACTATTAGTCCCATCCTCATCACTTTCACCACTCTCACTTCCAGAACCTCCACTTCCTCCATCACCACTTCCTCCGCCTCCACCATCACCACCTCCACCACCATCATCACCACCATCACCACCATCACTTCCTCCTACCTCATCTTCACTATCTTCCTCCATCCTAGCCTCATTTCCACTGTTGCCTGTCTCATTGCTTCTAATGTCGTCACTCCTTCCAGCGCAGCCATTTCCCCCCTCAGTGCTATTCCCATCTTTATCCATGGTGGCCAAACTCCTACCAAATCCAGAACTACTTCCCATATTGACATCACTGCCAAATCCAATAATCTCACTTTTGTGTCCTCTGTGTTCAGCATCTCCAGTTTGCTTTTCTAGTGAATCAGTTTGGCTATTTGGGCTATCACTATTATATTCTCCTGTTTGCCTTCCTTCCTCCACGAACATACTATCTCTCATTTCTGTACTCAACACAGATCCTCTTGAACTTGGCAGCTTCGAATGGCTGTTCATGCTGCCCATTTCATTCAGCCATGATGAAGTCAACAACTGCTGATCTGAAGATGCCAAGTGGTACCCAATACCTAAGGAGTTGTTGTCATCTGCTGAGTACTGGTACAAATTATGGAAACTTATTTCCGTCTCTTTTTGCTCTCGAGGTTCCGATGGAATGGAAAGAGTAACATCAGGAAGAGACAGTGAGTTGTTTGAGAGATCCCCCCTATCGTTGTATCCAGTGATTGTAGTAGACATATCTCCTTTGTTACTCGAAGGCTCATAGTAAAAGGAAGATGCACCCAAACTGCTCTGCGATTGGCCCAAACTTACAGAGGAACTTGCAGCTTGTGTTTGAACTGGAATGGTAGTAGAATGATAGCTAGATGAAGCTACCAGAGTGACATCTGGATCAGTCTGGACAAGAGATGCACTTGGTTTGACAAAATTTTCACTCAACTGGGAGGCGTGATCAAACTCTTCATGTGATGGCACTAGGGTAGCTATGACCTCAGATTCAGAACCATCCAAAGATATTTTAGGACTACTACACTTACTACCCGATAAAGGTTCATTATTGTCTGGGTGACAGGAAGCAGGCATAGAGCTGCTTGCTCTCCTAGAACTTCTTGAGGTTTTCGGTCTTTGTAAAGAAGGCAAAGAATCTTTTTCTGTCCCAACAGAATCTTCACTTGATGGTGTAATATTATCATCAAATCGCATGTCAATTTCAAGTTTAAGTCTACCTGACTGGCAGGACAATTGCGTACGTTCATCCCTTATATTGTCTGAAGACTTCTGCAAGTGACTTCTCCATTCAGAAGTCACTTCTTCATCCCCATCACTGATTTGTCCTGCAGTACACAAGTCCATTTCATCGTCAGAAAGAACACTCTCATTCCTCCAGTTGTACTTAATTCTAGGTACATCTTCATCTAAATCATTTGACTCCACCTCATCCAATAAACTTCCCTCTCTTTCTTCATTTAATTCATCCCCAGAAACCGGATGTTCTGCGGTTATAGGAGGATTTACTTGAGCAAGTAGGATACTTGGATTTTCTGTGGGAATAACTGAACTGTTATTAAGAGTACTATAGCCACTGGCATCATTTTGCATGTAGCTAGCATTTGAAATGATATACTGTTGATAGCTTGAAATAGAAGGTCGGCTGTAAGATGCACCTTCAGCCAAAGAATCGCTGTACAATGTTGATGAAGCAGTATGAGAATATAACTGAGAGCTTCTTCTACTTTGATTCATATGTGAAGCTGATGTTCGAGTGGCTTGCAAAGGGCTTAGTGCATCTTGAATAAATGTCACTGATGATTCAGATACAGTTGATGGAGAAGAGGAGTCTAATTCAACTGAAGAAACCTGTGACCCGACTTCTTCAATATCTATTGATTGTGCTGATGCTACAGGAGAATCTTTCTTTGATGTGATTAAATCCACTCCTTTCATATCCAGTCTTGATTGACTTTTTGGAATTTCTTTATCTGATTTTTTAACCTTTGTTTCAATCAAGGCTGTTGCTGACTCTGACTGCTTGTGGCCTTTGGTTTTCTTGATCTTTGTTCTAGCTGGAACTCGTTTTGTAGCTCGTGTTTGGAAACTAACTGGTGCTGAAGTCTGTAAAGAATTAGTAATTGCAAACTTTACTGACCGTAAATTGTCAGTTGTGATTTTTTGAGAATTTCGAACATCTTGCTGTATCTTTCGTTCTTCCTCTTTCATAGCCATCTCTGTCTTCCTTGTTGTTTTTGACATTGTACTTGTTTTAATCACACCTGAGCTTTTGACTAAAATAATTGCAAAAATAGCACCACTAAAAATTCTCACACTAAATTAAAATAACATTTTTAAATACAATAGTAAGTCGCCAATTAATCAACACTGAACGTGTGGAAAATTGACCCATAGCTGAACAAAACCTGCAATTGCGTACAACTTACCTAATTGCACTCAGCTTTGCTTCTGCTCGAATCAAAAATAGCCTTTTCGTCAGTCAATATTTCTCCAGTTAATGCGCAGCAACAAATCGCTATGGAAACGCCTAGCTCCACCTACCTCTGACTTTTCACTTTTCGTACTGGAAACCACGTGTGAGGACGACGTCCAAAGTGGTCGACTATTAATTATAATGCAATGTGGCTCGTTTCTACTTTATATGAGAGGAATCTATTCTACCAACAGTTAAACTTGAAATACCAAATGTTGATATTTATTCGTTCTAAGATTTGGAGATTGCGCGGAGGCAGTTCCGAAAGAATTGGAGCTCCAAGTCTTATGCTAATATGGATTTACTTCCTTGATATAATCCTGGGAATGGCAATGCTGGTGGCCATCTTGTTTTATCCTACTCTAAAGATACAAATAGAAGATTTGTTGTCTCTGTATACCCTGAAAATGCTCGACTTAGTTGATGATTATTTGAGTTGGATCATGGGTGTTCCATTGGGTATCAAACTGAACACTCCTGTCAGTCATTTCTTAGGGAGTCACTACTTGTATGTTCTCAGGTTCTGGCGGCTTTTCTACATGGAATTCATAGCAATATACATGTCTTCCATAGTCAAGTTCTTGGTGTTGTTGCTTCCGTTTGGATTGTCACTCGCCTTAACAGCTTTACACGACTTCCTGAAATTCCTCAACCTGTGTTTGATTTGTTTCTTCGTTATCTCACATCGTATATCAACTCTGCAGATATCAGCTCTCAAGTCTCTAGGCAGACTCTTTATGGGTAAGAAGTGGAACATTTTGAAAGACAGAGTTGACACGTGCCACTATGATCTCAACCAGTTACTAGTAGGAACACTTATCTTCACCATATTGCTGTTTCTGGTCCCCACCACTGGAATGTACACTCTGGTCTTCCTTTACCTCAGAGTATTGCAGTTTTCAGTGCAGCTTGTGCTCCGGCTTTGTGTTGTATTCATAAATAAAGTTACTTTATTCTTTATCTTGAACTTTTACGCTCTACTCGTTAAAGAACCGATTACACGAGCTAAATTTCTTATTCAAAATAAGGAACCTCTCGCGTTTACTCAAAAGGATTCTAGTTGCAGCAGTGGTTCAGAAAGAGGACGAAACAATAACTTAAATGTATTCAAATTTGATGAAAGTCATGTAGTTGTATCATGGAATGGGATGAATATGTCTGTGTTGCAAATGAAAGAAATCATGAAGAGTACACCCAAAGAAGAGATTGTTCAGCAGTTGCAGCCAGGCTTTCAATGTAGCTTAGATGGAGGCCCAGTTGAACAACAACTTCTCTCTCACTCTATGTTGAAATGGATTTGGCCTTTGTCTAGATAATTTTGTTTCAGTGTCATCTTTTGTTTTTCATCCGTTGTAACTATATTGTTATGGTAAGGAATCGTCACGAACTATCTGTTTTGGGCTGCGTGTGGTTATAGTGGGTGCAAACATTAACGGTATTCATGCGTGTGGGTTGTGCTCGAGACAAAAGATTATAGAGGTGGGGCTGGACACCTGTAGCGATCTTTGCAGCATTATTGTATTAGTGCTATGGCAAACCGTATTTCTCTCGAGGGAAGTGCAAGATACAAGAGGGGAGAATGCGCTAGGGAACTAGCGCTGCCAAAGATTACTGAGCAAAGCAAACCGACTGAAGTCTCGATCTCTGAATCATCTTCTGCAGGGAGCAGTGCTAAAAGAGGCCTTAGAACGAGTGAAGATGGTAGTAAAATTAGAAGGAACAAGAAAGTCGTTGCTCCTACGGTACAAGAGCTGACTCTGGGAGTAGATTTTTCCAGAACAGAAGACAATAGCGGCCAAAAGGCGGGTTCAAGGAATCTTGAAAGCAGTCTGAAGTCTAGGTTAGGTCTGAGCAACAAGAAAAGGCGCCCACTGACTGCCACATGGCCTCAAGAGAATTCTAAACTTCTCAACATTTCCAACCTTGGAGCTTATAACCATAGAGACACTGTACCAAAGCAAGGAATTTATCCCAAGAGTTATCCAACTGAAGATGCCTTGCCTTCACTTGAAGCTAAGAAGACTGCTGGACTGACAGCTAAGTCCTGTGATCGTGACATTGCCAGCCTCTGTGTTGGAATTACAGAGACCTGGAAAGCATCATCACTGCAGCCTCAAGATACCAAAGGCAGTCAAACTTTCCACAACAGCCGCACTAGTAGTTTAAAAATCAGGCAGAGGGTTGCCGACAAGGCATCTATGCACTTTCCTTCTCTTCTTCCACCACAAGGAATTATTGGGTTTGCCACAGGAAATGCTTCTTCCAGAACTATTTCTCGAATGGGAAGAAACTCTTTTGATCAATTTCTGAAGAATAGTCCTTCTGTCTTCCCAGAAATAAAGCCAAAGCTGGCATCAGAGAAGGTCATAAGAGAAAGAGATGCAGTTCAAGTCTGCCTATCTCCACTCTCCAACCACAGCGACCAACTATTACATTTGAAGGGATTTGTAAGAAATCCAGTCAGTCCTGCACATCATCATAAACTGGAAAAATTTGCTGATGGCAAGTCTTTACAGTTAGGTAATGTACAGACGATTTCATCACAACCTGCACCTGGTACAAGGCAGTCCCTCAAAACCCCTTATAGCTTGCAGCTTCATCACAATGGAGATGTCCCATTACCTCCACCAGCACCAACTAATCCATTCAATGATGCATATCGCATTTTCGCTTATGTAGCACTGTAAATATATCAATCTTGTCATATCATTTGTAAATTATTGTACTATGTGAAAAAACAACAACATTGGTTTGTAATAAATGTATAGCATTGCCAGTTGGTAAAGCATGACTAAATTTGCTCAATTGAAGTTATGAACAGTTGCTGAAGCTGTACAACCGTCAGTTATATAAGACCATCTTCTCATTCCCCTCCCACTCCACTACATCTGTCTTACAGTTACCCCATGCAGTTGTATAGTTCAATTCACCTCACCTATTTATAATAATACATATAAATATAATAAATAACAAAAAAAGAAAGAAAAGAAGTCAAAACAAAGTCGGAGGAATTTTTTGCAAAGTTTCAAGAAAGAGTTGTGTGGCTGTGATAATGGCTTGTCTCATTGAAGGAAGAGTTCAGTTGATTATTTGCTCGCTGCCTGCAGTTCAGCCAGCTTCTCTGGGGGGACGGTGAATATTGGGGTCCCTAGAGTGGCTCGGAAGTCCATGAAAAGTTCAATGGTAAGAACTGTCACATCATAAATATTGTACATCTAAACAAACAAATACATTAACAACCACATTAAATAACAACCAAGAGATCTTGACAATACATTAAATAACAAACAAGAGATCTTGACAATACATTAAATAACAACCAAGAGATCTTGACAATACATTAAATAACAACCAAGAGATCTTGACAATACATTAAATAACAACCAAGAGATCTTGACAATACATTGAATAACAACCAAGAGATCTTGACAATACATTAAATAACAACCAAGAGATCTTGACAATACATTAAATAACAACCAAGAGATCTTGACAATACATTAAATAACAACCAAGAGATCTTGACAATACATT
>WLWI01003885.1_pt1 | contig 12743 bp, 9 predicted proteins | sample 6701501 | NCBI WGS metagenome assembly WLWI01 (sample SAMN12718690, study PRJNA515312) | sponge metagenome | isolation source: marine sponge | host: Mycale hentscheli | place: New Zealand: South Island, Marlborough, Capsize Point | collected 2014-11-01
TACTTTTGGGAGTTTTACATATTTTGTGCTGAATTTCCATCAATTTTTGAGCTTAAAACTGGTCTTACTAAATGTGCGTATAATTTGAAGCCCTGCTGACAATCTGTGAGTAAGAGACTATGTTTCCTGTACGTAAAGGTTGTTAAGACATCAGGACCAATAATGTTTGATGGGTGCGGTTAACTTAGTATTTTAGTAGTTAATGTGACCTCAATTTAGGACCAATAATGTTTGATGGGTGCGGTTAACTTAGTATTTTAGTAGTTAATGTGACCTCAATTTAAAAATTATATCCAACTGAATAAATCTTATGCAAATATTTAGTAATGGTGAATTTTAAAATAACTAGAAATTTTATCAATTATTTTGAATGTTAGAAGTGAATGTCATACTATTCTGTGTTGAAACAAAGTTGTTGTTTTTCTATAGCCTTACTTTATACATTAAAATAAGAGAAATGTATTTTAAAAAAGTCACTGATGAAGGCTACATGGAGCCGAAACATTTGAACTATTATTACAGATACATAAAGTCACTGATGAAGGCTACATGGAGCCGAAACATTTGAACTATTATTACAGATACAATCTTTATGTAATACTTAATTAAGTTATTTTACCATCACTTCATCCTTGGTCGTAACTTGTGATACCTAAATTTTTAATCAGTGAATGAGTATTGATCAAAACTGAATCCTGTCATTCATTAGTAGTGTATGCCTGTGTGTGCAACTAGTTTCCTGTGTAGGAATGTTTCTTCTATAATATATAGAGCTGACATTTCTTCCCTGTCACTAACCTCTAAAATTAATGTTGTTGTGGTTCTCACTGCCTATGTACAAACTATGAGTTAGAAGATAATGCAGGATGTACCTAGAGTGGTACTTGGTGTACCACCTATGTGAAGTAGTGTGTTTAATGCATTATCACTTATAATGCATGTATCAGACGGGATACATCACGTACCTCAAGGTGGTCCTAACCACAAAATGGTATGCCACAGAACAAAATTGTCTATTTTGAAAAAGCAATATTCCATCAACTGTAAAACTTGCACCACATGTAACACTAGTTTTTCAATACCTGATTGCATGTTTTGAAATGTACTGCATGTACCATATTTTGTTTATAAGTTAAATGAAAAAGTGTATATAGTAACAGTTTATCCGTGCTATTCTAGTATCATACAACAAGTGGTACAATATGTTATACGGCACACAAATTAAGTTATACCGTGTAGTACTTAAAACAAAACAACTTCAACTTGTATATACTTGTATTTAATTTTGTAATTTTGATAGTATAATAGGTGGTACGATTGGTAAATTCTGTAATGCTGGTGTTACCTAGGGGGCTAGAGCTAGGGCTAGGGCTAAAGACTTACATGTGTACCGATTGTACACTTTCAAGTTTATTATTGTTATTTATCATACTACAAGTGTTGCAAGCTAGTTCTCGTGTACCACTCTAGGTACATCCTGCATTATCTTCTAACTCATAGTTTGTACCGCATGTGGTACTTGGGGTACCACCTATGTGAAGTAGTGTGTTTAATGCATAATCACTTTATAATGCATGTATCAGACGGGATGGGGTGTGACATAAGTCACTTGACGACGCAAAGTACGATGGGTTTCGCAAATGTGCGCGCAGCTCATGAATCTAATTAACTAAGCTGTGTGGGTATGGGTCGTCACCCAAAATTGGGTGGGTCTGTGGGCGTGGCCTAGAAAATTGGTTGTGGCCTAGAAAATTGGTTGTGGTCTAGAAAATAGGCCACACCATGCAATTTTTGGAAAAAAAATTAAATATCATTGTGATGCTAACACCTTCCACCCCTTCCACCCAATTCAACTCCATGGCTCTGGTCCAAGTGACAGTGCTGTACAGGCTGTTCCAAGAGCTCCATAGCTGCTGATGCCTGTTCAGACAAGGAGAAACTCAATTCAGTAGCTACTAAGCGAGCTTCCTCATTGACAGCTCCACTTTCAATAGCCTGTGACCGAGATATCTGTTGTTTTAAAATCCTGTCTTTTGCTTGGGCAAATGAGACTGGTAAAAATGCTGGAGGAGGTTCAGAGGAAGTCCTCGGTCGATCCAACCCCTCCTTGCATCGCTCCTTGTACAATTTCAGGAGATCATGCACCTTTGGCGATGTATTACTGGTCTCTGGCATTGCACACCACAGTTCCTCCCTAATAGCCAGCATTGCTTCATTGAAGTCTGGAGGCGCACACACAATCTGTCCTCCCATTGCACGAATTTGTAGAATGTTGCGATGATGTCGAGGTGTGACAGTTCAGGTAGTGGCACTTTTCTCCCAGTCACGCATGTCAGAGCTGGTGCTAGCTGCAACAGAGCTGGGGGTGGTAGTGCAGGATGTTGTGGAGTAGGATATGGTGGTGATTAAACTCAAGTTGGTGATGTCAGCACTGATTAGTGTGGGCACACCCACATGAAGAAATAAGAAGGAACATATGTGTGTGTGTGTGTGAACATTACTGTAGCATGGGAACAGCAGTTGATTGTGTAGTCGTATGTGGTCATGATTTGTTTGTGTCAGTTGTGTTGATAGATGTAGGAGTGTTGTGTGCATGTCTGTAGCAGAGCAGGAACTTTGCATCTTTTCGTGAAAGCATTAGGTGGAGTTTGGAGTTCTATAAAACCCCTGGCTCCACTTGTCATACCAGTCTTGATTCATGTCACTCATTCGTTCTGAGGATTGGTCAGTGGTTCGCTGTAGGTAGCTAGAGAGGATCTTGATTCTGGTGGCAGCAACTATTTGGCTGTCATCAGGTGAGAGCAGCCAAGCAGAGTGACATTTGATTTAATAAAAACCTAAATGACTTTATTGTTGATTAGGGGGTGTGGCATGTATTATGTTGTTGATTATGCCTATATTATTATCTTCATAGTGATGTTTCTTGGAGGGCATCAGTGATGCGAGTCCTATCTACTATGGTGATGGTGTGAATATTCTCGAGCAAGCAAGCATGAGTGTATCTCACACCTGGCCAAGTAAGTAGACGAAGTTTCAGGCTGAGAAGAAAAAATTACACTTTACCTTCAAATTTTGTGTGCAGTAAATTTTTTATTTCACATATTGTATAACTATTTAGTCTATTGAATAAAAATTAATTTTTCATATTGCATTTTATATGTATATCAGAAGTTATCCTTGAAAGATCATCATAAGGACCTAAAGGAGATGAGGGAGGCACTTCCACTACATCTGTAAGTATCTCCACCGTCCCACTGGAAAGGAGAACTTGCACAAGCACAGCAAAGCACTTACTTTTGCTAAAACACTACCACCACAATCTCCATCAATTCTACTCGATTATGTGATGAATTTCTAAACATATCTGGATGCTTTGTGAAACAGCTGCTTTAGAAATGCTAGTTGGTCTTGGATGCAGTTGGTCTGGCTGTAAGCATAGCAGTTGTAGTATTCATCAGCTATTGGAAGGCTGCTTGCCAAACTATCCTAGAGAGTGTGCTGGAATTGATCCTGGCCACTTCTGTATGTCCCACCTGGTTGAAACCATCTCAAACAAGCGGACAACGCAACTGCTAAACTGAGAAGGAAGTTTAAGAAGTCACAGGAGACAGTAGCAGAGAGGCAGCTCTTGTGGTTATGTATCTTGAAAGTATTTCATGGCAGTGGTGGAGAAAAGACATAGCTAGTGCATTCTACAGGTATGACATTAGTGTGGCAGGAGATGCCATATGGACAAGAACCAGTGAGACAGGAGTCACAAGGAAGGCATGGAAAGTGCCAGTTACCAGTGCTACAATACTAAGAATAAGCAAGCAAACAATGAATTGCTGATATGCAGTGGAAAGAAGGGCAACAGGTGTGTGATCTCCATTGTCGGGACAAAACACTGAAATATTTCTAAATAATATTAACTCTTACATTGTCAGCTTTGGAATCTAAAACAGTTGTCTATAAAATTAATTACATTGAATTGAATTAAAGTAAATAAAATAAAGCTAGTTTTGATTTTAAGTTAATTATCATATTGGGTACAGGTTTTCATCTCATCAGACATTGAAGCTATTGGTGCACCATCCCATAGGTGCACATTTCTTATGTTTAACTTTACTTCTTTGTTTCAGCTTAGCTTGTAAACAAGCCCATGGAGCTTAGCTACCACATTTTGTGGTTAAATTTATTATGTCCAGATGTACGCCATCAAGCTTTTAAAGTTAGAAACAATTTAAATTTACATAAGCCATCAAGAGAAACAAACAGTATACCATACATTTTCCCATGCACTTGAGAATATTCCATTTATCATTAGAAATGTTAGGTCCCTCCAAGGCAGTGCTTGACTATTATAAGTTAAAGGTTGTAAGCTGTAGTGTCCAGAGTGCAGCAAGGGTGCTACACTTAGGGCCTTAGGGATCCTAAATGTGTTAGTTCACGACGGTTATGCAGCGCCTTACCAATTTAGAACATAGCAACTTCCTAACAATGTCATTGATGATGGTGAAGTGCATCGCCTCACGAAATTTGAGCATAGCTACCTTTCCTAACAATGTAACTGGAAGATCTCTACATATACAAGCCCTGCCCGGAAGGTTGGAGCACTACAACATGTAGCCAGAGTCCAATGTTGTTTTAGTTAACTAAAACCAAAACCCCTTAGTTTTGGGGTATTTTACTTTTGGTAAGAATAACTAAAACTAAGCTATAGAGAACATGAAAAAACTAAGACTAATTATTTTAGAAGACAGTAAATTCAATAATAACTAAAACTACTAGTAGAGTGGATGACAAAAACTAAAACTAAGCAATTTTATTGTAAACAATTCACCTAGAATTATGTCATTATTAAATGAAAACATAAACTCCCATCAAGTAATTATTCTCTAAACTACATAACAAATACCATACTTTATTAATAATACCCAAGTTTTCACAGAAATATGCCATTTTTGAAGTTGTTTGAGAAAACTACATGAACAACTTTCTTTAAGGAGTCTCTTATTACAGAATTTGAGAGGCAACATAAATTAACTAAAACTAAGACAATTGATAGTATAACTAACTAAATATTCTACATGGTATGAAGAAAAACTAAAAACTAACTAAATCTTCAGGGAGAATTTGGGGGAAAAACAAAAACTAAGCATTCAAGATATGAATAACTAAGTCTGGAATCGCTAAACCAAAACAACACTACTAGAGTCCTCTGTCAAAATACAAAAGCTACTAACCTGGAGCAGACATTTGACTGATGCAAGAGGGATGATTAGTCTTGTTCATTCGGACAGGCGGCAAGGTCATTTGTGTGGTTTATTGCAGCAAAGCTTCTCTTTGATGACTATATGAGACTGGTCCACTGCACACCTACTAAAATGAGCTAATCAAGCATTAGCTACCTGAGGAAAAAAGGAAATTTGTGAATGGTGATGTTGCAAAGGCTGTATACATCCTGCTCTACAATCTATTTTAGTTTTATTTACCATGTGCTGCAAGGTTACAATATACAAGGACTAGGATTTGTGCATTTGTAGGAAAGAAAAAGTGAGCGAGTCGTATGTGTATTAGCTATTTGTAGTCTCATTTTCCCTACTTCTCCAAGCTGGCCAGCTAACCTGTTGCTAAGTTGATGTTATTTATGACTGACCAATTAAAATTTCATAGCCCCCAATTGAGGAAGTGACAATTCTTAAATAAAAGATGAAAGAAGTGTGGGGAAAGAGGGTATAGCTACATAGCTCCAATGCCACCAGGGAAAGGGTAGAGAATGTAGGGAGTTAAGGTAAATGGTGTCCTCAATGTAGGCAGAGTGTTCTGAACTCTTTAGCAAAGAAGCAATTCTTTTTTGCTCTTTTTTCCTATTTAGCTATTTTATATAATTAATGTTTTTAGGAAAAATGCAATAAAAAAGTCTTCTTCATGAATTACAAAGCACTACAACAACAAAGTAAAATACAAGTATACATGAAAGGAAAAATTAAATCAGCAGTGATGAGGGGATGCACACAATGTTTGTGAGTAATGGAGAGACTAAGCTAATAAATGATAAAGTTAGTAAAAGTGATTAGTACAATACTGGCCCAACCAGAGACTAGACAGAGGGCGTGGCTGCATGGAACTGGAACTGGAATATCACACCATTCAAACTTCTCACGTAATGTCTCTCCATTATCAAGATAAGTTACTGCTGGTACACAACAGCCAAGGTCCTTATTCAACGAGTTTAACACCGATCTACAGTTAGAGGGGCAGCTTGCAGAACAGTAAAAACGTGCCATATCGGACTTGCTCCTACTGACCCTACTTATGGCATTACTGCATTTATTTTGATCAGCTGATCCGTTGCTAGGAAAACAAAGACCAACTGCAACGACCAAGATGAAAAAATATGATGCTGCCATGATTTAGAGTTCTGATTTACAAGGCTTCAGTGAAGAATAAGTACAATACATTGTGCCTTTTCCTTTTATACTGTATCTCAATTAGCACCAATAATTTGAATTTGTTAAACTTGAAGGTTATTTTACAAACAAGGTTAGGCTCCGTCAGAGCAATGTTATTTTTCAGTTCTTAGCTATCTGATTAGCTACTGGTAGAGGTTTAGCACAATTTATGTAATTATAGTGTAATTATTTTTCCCACTATAATACAAAGTCTACATTGCAATAGATCAGATGTGTCAGTTTTGATGTAGCCATAGCTATATCATTATTATTAAATAAAAAACAAATTACTTTAATTGAAACATTTAATTTACCAATGGGAATACACTTTAGATTATGAGGCTCTCAAACTAACAGCACAATCAGTATGATCATCATTACTAATGGCATAAAGTCTACCACAGAAAGTACATCGTGCATCAATAGCTCATCAGCCTCGAAGTAACACTCAACAAAGTTAAATCCTTGGAGGGAAACAGAACAAGATTATTGCAAGAAAGAGGAAAGGGATCTAGCTGTAAACTTTTATCTTAGTAGCTAACTAGCCTTGTTTAGTGTAATCTCTCTTCTTCTTTTTTTTGTTGCTGTGTATATCATATCTTTAGTTTAGAACAGAGAAGTTGTCCAAACTAGCTACAACATATTGAGAAGCAATAAGTTAAGCATTGTACCTAGATGTTAAGTGTGCAGCTGATTGGGAAGCCCTTTAATTTATTTGACTCACTGCACTCTGCAAGTAAAGGTAGGAATATTATAAAATTACATGCAACCGGTAGCTAAGCATACTGCAAAACAATAAAACGAAGCAACCACTAAATTTAAGCTATCTATAGCTATATCTATACAGAAGATAGGCAAACAACCACAAATAATAAAAAAATTCTATATTGGCTTGTAGTAATTAGGTCTGCTAGCTAATGCTTATATTGTGTGTGTGAGGAAGCACCACCTCTACACCTCTACAATTTCTGTAGCTAAGTGTATGAATATGAAAGAGTGGGAAGGGGGATAAGATAGAGTTATAGTGAAAGGGTGGATGACTAGAATGAAGTAAGATGAGTCTAACAGTTTAACAAGCTGCACTATTATGATTACAAATCAATTAGCTAAACTTTATTAATGTTATCCACATGGTGCCACTAGCAAATGAATCACTAACATTATTAGCTATTATATGATATTATTTTTTGTTTACTTACAAAATAGTTATTGATACTAGTTCTAGAGTAGCTAATATATAAGCTGCTAGTATGAGAGACTTGTTTATTAGACAAGACAACAGTAAAATATTCTAAGTCATATCAGTAAGATAGTCTCATGTGAAATAAGTGTGTGCAGATTGAATGAATGTGAATGACGTGGTGTAGGAGGTAGCTATGTGGAATATATTCGCATATGGGACTAGAGGGAGTGAAAATGAAAAAAAAAAAGACAAAAGAAACTGAGATGGAATGAGATTGAGCGACATAGCTAGCTATAGCTATAGATTTGTCTCACTGAAAAAAAATGGCTTTATTTGTTGTTTTTCCCCCTCTACCGCTTCTCCAAAGCATTTGCACAAATATCCGAAGCTATTGCATTTTATGCTTACAATATTTCTTTAATGTGCTTTCAACTGGAGTACAACAGATAGCTATTAGATTTGCTGTCAAAGTCTTGTTTTGATATGTTGCTGAGTCAGCGATAAAACTCCAGGGATTTTCCAATGCACCATTATAATATTTATCATAGATCATCTAGCTGCTAGAACATCTTTCTGCAGACAATGAGTTAGATATCCATCCTGCAGCTTAGCTGTCACATTACTTGAAGAGGATTCATTATTTTGCAAATTGTCACTATGAAATTTGAATTTCCTGTACTTTGGAGAGAAAGTATGGACGCTAGCTAGATAGATAATGCATCTTCTGCAACATACCAATATTCTTAACATCACCCCATTACGTGTGCCAAACAGCTCTGCAGAATTTAAGCTCGTATTCTAATTTTCTTTCAATAAATGCACAAATCCAACAATAATGGATGGGCACTTGGTACATAACCTCACAGCACATAATGGTGCTGCACAATGTAAAAGAATGAATCTAAAAATAGACTGCTGCAGAGCAGGAAGTATGCAGCATTTACAAGTACACAAGGCATCAAGGTCAATTAAGACATAGCACGCATAAACTTTTATTCAATGACTTCTTGTAGGCAGTTTATAGTCTAAGTTTACCTAGTCACAGTGGACATTTGTCCTACAAGGAGACCTGTTGATGTAAATGAAGTAGCTTACCTTACAGGAAAACAAGTTTTTCACTGTCAAAAGATATAAACTAGATTTGAACTGTATTGGAACGAGTCACCAAGAAGAAGGTTGCTTCAATAAACCTCAGGAGATACTTAATGGAGGAATTCATGAAAGCCGCCGTACAGAAGCTTGCTACATGGAACTTCAAAGAAGAACCATCGAGGGCATTTACGAAAGCCGCTGTGAAGAAATATGCTACGAGAAACTCCAAAAAAACCCCATCAAGACATTTATGAAAGCCGCTGTGAAGAAACATGCTATGAGAAACTCCAAAAAAGATCCAGTCAGGACAATTATGAAAGTCACTGTACAGAAGATAGCTATGAGAAACTCCAGGAAAGACCCAAAGACATTTATGAGAACTGCTATAAAGAAGACTGTGATGAGAAATTTGAGGGAAGACTTTATGAATGCATGTGTGCAGGCAACACGAAAGATACAAGCCACAAGAACCTGCAGATAACAAACTATGAAATCATGCGTGGAAGCGTCCAAAAAGAAGAAAATGGCTATGAGGAGCTACAATGCAATGGAGGCATCTATGATTGCATCCAAGTAGAAAATCAATATATTCATCTTATATGAGAAACCACAGGATGCAGTAGTACTTTATGATGACATTAACGGAGCACTTGAAACAGAACCAAGAAAAAATATTAAAAATTCTAACAACAAGATGTCACTATGCTCCTTCAAAGACAAAGTCAGTCATAATAAGTTGATAACATTTGTAGCAGCTGCAATAATTTTCTTAGTGTGTGTAATGACAGCGCTTGGAGTGTGTATAAGAATAGCTACATCAAACATGGCAGATGCAAGTTTCACAGAGTGCTGTAGCGAGACTGCTATCTCCTTTTAAACCTTGTAAGTTCATGAGATTACGCCACTACCTAAACTCTTAATTCAATGAGTCCACAAATGACAGAAGTGTAAACAATTCGGTATTGTAAGAGCTGCTTAATATGTGAAGCACAAACAAGTAGTTCTATAAGTTAGTTCTGAAACCAGGTTAATTATCAGTTCTTTCATTATCGTACGGTTTATCTATTGGTGAATAATTCTTTTTATAGGAGTGCAATTCATACAGCGACATAGCTAGCTACGCTGTACTACGGTATTACAGTTTCCAAACATACTTTGGAAGGCGCACATTTTTAATGTAGCTAGGCTCGCTGCTTCTGCCGCAGACGTCTATATTAGTCAAGCATGGCTAGAGAGACATCAGCTCAACAGCGAACTTGAAGCTGGCACAACTCACGAATATCTCAACCATTTATTGGTTCGGCTTGGCAGGCCAGACCCGTTGTTTTATGGTAACTATAAGCTCACCTCGACATTTCAAAAAAAAAGGTGGTTTGACCCCTCTCAAGTTTGGTTCTAAAAATACCCTGGTATTAGGGCAGACCTTAAATTCTAGTAGATATGTACTTCAATAGAAACATTTTCTACTTGGCAGAGCTAATCACTTTACCGAACTGCTACGCTGGGAATGGGCCTGGGGACATGGACATATCAAGTTTGTTCTGCCACACATATATTGCGGCGGTCATTTACTGTTAGCAAATTACCGGGAATAGCCCTCCTCAACCACAAATAGAAATTCCTGTACGTGTCAGCCACCCTTTCAACACTAGGTTGAGCAATCATGGCTAATTTGCGGTAGAATTAAAGGAGGTGGGGCACTCACCACTTCCACATTCCTCCAGAACAAATTTGGTATGGCCATGTCCCCAGACCCTCCGCGGGGCTATTGTGAGTCTGGCTCCACCAGACTATGGCAGACCATGATGGAGGCTTTGTGTAGCGAGCCCAGGTGGGTAGGAAGATACTTCTAAAGGGGCTAACCACTGTACATATCAACTAAATCATCAACAATACCTTTAGCGTATTCACACAGAGCATTAATTAAAAATAGTAATTTCACTATAATCGTGAGTCGTGACCATGAGGGAATAAAAAATAAAATAAAAATACATTTATTTTTATTTTTATAAATGCCAAGTTTAATTTAACAATAAATGGTGATTTGAAAAAAAAAAAGGACTAATGATGATGAGAGAATGCTCAAGTTCCTGATTGCTGCTGACTATGAAGACCCACAAGTCTTTCAAAACTTCCCAGACGATCACTCGGTAAAGGAAGGTCATTATTGTGAGTATGAAAGTGGTTGGCACACTGTGGAGAAATTCGCAATCAAATATTCATAAAACATTGAGAATGAAACCAAACTACACCACATAAAGAGTTTAATGTGTGTCATTAGTTTGAATTAATATCCTATTGTCATTTTAGTGCCTTTTACTTCCCCCATACCGTAGACACGAGTTGCTAAGCTACCCAGCTTATATCCTAAACAGTCGCACTTAACAGCGAGTGGCAACTTAAAACTGGGGCTGAGTACCTATCAGCAGCTGACGAGACTCACGCGGTGCTTAATTAAAAAGTGCTAAAAGCCGGGAAGTAAATGGGTGCTCAACTTAAAACAGCGCCTAATAAAGAGGGGCACTCAACAACCTGCGTCTACGGTATTGTAATTGACATACGTTTAAATTGGTCAAAAATCTATATATTAATACATATGAAGTGTATATATTAGACATCAACAATGCTAAAACTGACCGAATGCCCAAATGTAGAGTCATCTTTCCTTGCCACAGCCATCTTATGTACCAAATCCTCCTCCTCCTCCCGATTCTTTCTTCCTAATTCTCCTCCTTTCGTATCGTCACCCTTGACCTTGTCTCTATCCATCTCCCAAGGCCGCACCCTATAGGTGGGGTCTACATAGAGAATGTGGCCTTCCGTAGTGAAAATGTACTGCAGTGCCTTGCGATTGAGGATGTTGTCTTTATCAAACAACTAAAGAGGAAGCAAGAAAAGCATCCAATTAGTAACGATTTCAAAGATCTGTCACCATCTAGATTGATAGGACCATGAATGCATACACCAATAAGTATAAAGTTACTTTCAGACGTATACAGTGCAATCCCAATATATTTTGTTAGTGTTAATGTATTCTTGAATTTAAAAAAAAAAAAAAAAAAAAAAAAAAAAAAAAAAAAAAAAGAGAGAGAGAGAAAGCTTGCAAGTGTACATAAGTACTAAACATACGTATCATGATATTTGTTCCGTCTAATGAACACATAGAGCATGGCCAAGTAGGCAAGAAAAGGAGAAAAAAGAAGAAGAAAATATAAGCATATTTTACACTTACTAGATAGAGATATTTGCAGGTCTCGCTCAGGAAAAAACTTTCCATCCTGTCTTCATGAGACTTGTCTTCAACATCGTGGATCGTAGCATAGCCACATCTAACACACAAACAAATTCTTAACAACTCCAAATTCAAAGCACAAAAGGTAAGGGGTCAAACGAAGGAGACTGGGGTATGCGTAAATAGCTAATGGCAACACAACCTCCAAGTAGTTACTTTCTCTAAAAATGCCGAGCAATAAGAAGAGATGTTCTGCTTTGAGGGGTTAGAGGGCAGAGAGAGACAGAGAGTACAGGAGAGAGCTAGAGTATACCACCATTACAATAACACATCCTTCCCACTGTCTGCTCACTTTGTTTTGGCGTGTTTCTCCAGACTGTGTAGGATGTGGGTGCCCACGTGAAGGTAGAAAGGATTCTGTGTAGCCTGAAGACAACAATCAAATAATTGCTATCAAAATATCACACACACAAAAAACAACAACAAAAAAACAATTACAACACAAAACCTCAATATTGACTATTTCATTTTTATTTAATTTTTTTGTTTGTTTGTTGATAGCATTTAGCACTATAACACGCTTGCAAAACAAACACACAACAACAACAACAAAACAGCAGCAAAAACAACATGCAGTAGCCATTTAACTACCCTTACAGCTGATTTAATCTGATTTGGGGGGGGGGGGGGGGGGGGGGGGGGGGGTAACACCCCCTCCTCTTTGAGGGAGGAGAGGAGGCGCCCACCCCCCCCGGGGGGGGTGGGGAATGAAACTTTATCGGTGCCGGTCCCCTACGCCCCG
>WLWI01003887.1_pt1 | contig 12742 bp, 8 predicted proteins | sample 6701501 | NCBI WGS metagenome assembly WLWI01 (sample SAMN12718690, study PRJNA515312) | sponge metagenome | isolation source: marine sponge | host: Mycale hentscheli | place: New Zealand: South Island, Marlborough, Capsize Point | collected 2014-11-01
AGGATACCATTGACTCTGGGTCTGGGAACAACTAAGACTTCCCTGTTAAGATCCCAGTCCACCACTTTTCTTTGCACCAACACACCATTCACCATTCTATATCCCCTCTCTTCTCTCTCTGCTAACTTTCTGATTGTGTCAAGGGATTTATCTGCTTTTAACTGATCTATGTATTGCACTTTATCATTTCCTATTCCCACAGGTAACAGGTTCTCAGTAAATTCTACTAATTCCTTACACTCATCCGTTCCCTTACCAGGTACTAGGTCCTCATTGATGGAAGCAGATGGATTCGTCCCAGCCTCCCTACCAGGCACTCCTCCATCCACCTCCAAGTTCTCCTCATCTACCGAAGACTCCAAACATGTCTCCTCTTCTCTGACTCCTCCACCAACTACATAAGACGACGTTTCATCAACACCCTGCAAGACAGACTCCTCATCCATTTCTACAGAAGACTCTTTCTCACTTTCCTCATCATGACTCCTCTTCTTGGAACTACAAACATTGACATCATCAATAATGGGAATACAATCTACATCTGAATCATTAATGCACTTGTCATCAGCCAACTTTTGCGCTCTTGTCACTACACTTATGTTTCTGGACATTATCGTATTGAGCAAAAATGAAATATCATCATTATCAGTTAGGGTGACAGGCAGTATGCACCAAGGTAATTGCTTTTGGGTGTCGTTAACAGCACATATTTTCTTTGTGAGTTTACCGTCAATCTCAAAGGGACATAAAGCGAGTTGATATGGCTTTTTATCAAGGCCTGCACAGTCATGATGCGGGGGTTGCTCTCACTCGACCTTGGACGGTACCCAACCGAGGGCACGTAGACGCGACGCAAATTCGGTAGGTAACTGAGTTCTAGCAGGAGAAACTGGTAACTCCTGTTGGGTTCTACTCCTTTGGCGACTGAAGGTAAGGATCACGGCTCTCCTGGTCGACTTTTTCCTTCTCCAAATCGTTAAGGACCACCGCTGGACACCAGATGTGGGCTTGGTAGGGCGCTCGGAAGACGCTTGGGCTCACAGGTGGGCTGGTATCAGGATGAGGTTGCTGCCACCAGAGTCAAACAGTGAGTGTGGCTTGGCTGTCCTAACTCCTCAAGCTACGTATAACCAAAGGTAAGTTGGATTAAGCTTTAATGCAGGGCGTACCCTGACACACAATGAAGCACACAAGCACAGGATAGAATGTTGACTGACTTTGACATATGACAATTACAACTTAAATACAGAACACAAACCACTCCTACACATGGTGCATAGTTCCTGCTTTGCAGCTGGACATTCACAGCTATAGCACTCACAAGCTAGCACGAAACTCAATACCATGAGAAACTACAACCTGCACAAGGTTACATGATACACAAATAACAAAGATTAATTATGCTAATAGTACAAGTTATAATGACAGAGAGTTTATGTGGGCTGGCCCACAGTGGTATATATAGATGACATTCTAATCACTGGAACCACTGACAAGGAGCATCTACAAGCACTGAATGAAGTACTAACTCGTCTCAAGAAAATCACTTGTTCTGAATGTGTCATATAATTAAATTACTTGTTCTGAATGTGGGTTTGGATCCCACACTTTGGATGTGAGTAAGAAAAAGAATTCATGGCCAAATCAATCACTCATTTGGGACACAGAATTGATACAGAAGGACTACATCCTCTAGAAGAGAAGGTATCAGCAATTAGAGAAGATGAAGCATTTCAGAAGTCCAAAGTGTGGGATCCAAACCCACATTCAGAACAAGTAATTTAATTATTATGACACATTCAGAACAAGTGATTTAATCGTTATCAATAACATGTTATTATTATTGTTTTTAATGTCACACAGTTGACAAGTCATCCATGACACACAATTAACACATCATTCATGACCACACATCTGTTCTAGGAACTATGTATATTTAGGACATGCTATTTTTGTATCACCCACTGGGCATGTGCAAGAATTTAAAATATATGGCTGGAGCACATGTCCAGATTTCAGTTGATGTACCTTCCTTCATTTCAATGATCAAGTGCAGGTTAATTTTTACTTTGTAAAACTCAACTTTGCCACTGTGAAGGGAATTGTTGGGCTTAGTATATTGTGGTAGTTACTCAAATCTTGCATCAACCCTGGTGGCAGCAATCTACTTTTGCTGTCATCACTGTGCACATTGAGTGGGAAAGACAGAAACCCTGCCAAACCCGCCCTGATCGTGACACAAAGACTTGCTTACGTCAACATCACAGCTGGTCACTTTGACCCAACTTTGCCTCTCATTCTGGCATGTGATGCTTCTTCATATGGAGTAGGAGCAGTTCTGGTACACAGGATGCCAGATGGACAGGAGCGACCCATTGGGTTTGCTTCTTGAACTTTATCTCGTGCTGAACAGAACTATGTCCAATTGGAACGAGAAGGTTTAGCATGTGTATTTGGAGTAAAGAAGTTTCATGCATATTTATGTGGACATTCATTTGGGCTTATCACAGATCATCAACCATTGCTGACATTGCTGAGTGAACATAAGCCAACATCAACGCAATCTTCTGCTAGAATTAAAAGATGGTCACTGTTATTTTCTAGTTATGAGTACAAGATTACTTTTAGAAGAACTCAAGCACATGGAAATGCGGATACACTTAGCAGGCTGCCAATTTCTACCCATGATAATGAGTCTTCCACACCTCCTAAAATGGTATTGCTTTTAGAACACAATATGGAAGATTCACCAGTTACTCAACACCACATTCACAAGTGGACATTCAGAGATGCTCAATTATCCAAAGTACTTCGATATGTTCAGTCAGGTTGGCCTAATCACTATAATCCTGAGCTCAAGTCATACTTTTCCAAACGTCCAGAATTGTCAGTGCACAAAAATTGTATTTTGTGGAGATCTTGAGTGGTAGTACCACCCAAGTGTCGTAAACCAGTATTGACAGAATTACATATTGAACACCCTGGAGTTACCCGGATGAAGTCATTGGCTCGCATGTTTGTTTGGTGGCCTGGTATAGACGCAGAAATCAAACAACTGGTAGCTGCTTGCATCCAGTGTCAGCAACAACAATCAATGCCTCCTGGTGCACCACTCCAAACTTGGAGCTTGCCTACTAAGCCATGGACACGACTTTACCTTGATTTTGTAGGTCCATTTCAAGGCACAATGTTGTTGATTCTCATTGATTCCCATTCAAAATGGATTGAAGCTAGCCTAGTGTGTAAGCTATATTGTTATATAACTGTACGTAGATTCCCATGTTTATCTCCTGCCAGATCACCTGCAATGATGGCAGTGTATCCGTCTCGCTTGTCCGAGGTTGAAACTAGTCTAGCTTTAGGGAGTTTTGCACGACTTGCAGTATAAGTGGTGAGCTGAGATTCCTGGTCCTTTGGTCCTTTTACAAACCGAACTCGTGAATTTATACTCACATTTAATTGCCCGAATTAGCTAGTGACATCCTTGACTTACATTAATGAAAATCCATATACTTTTATCTAAATGCTTCCTGTTAATGTTATTTCCTTATTAACAACATTTATTACCTTTCATGCCACTTTCACACAACACAAGCAAGCCTGGTCTTGCTATATTTACCTCCATCTCTCTCAAGTATTCACATATTTTTCTTTATTATTGCTAACATGATTATTGGAGATGAATTGGTTATTCCTCAATTTCTTAAAAGTACTTTTGAATTTCATAAATCTGAACATTAGTGTTTGCTATTTTGAGGTTGGGTTAGTTAAATGGTAATTCAGCGAGCGAAGCGAGCGAAGCTGACTATCAGTCGTGTTCAATTGAGATTTCAGATATTATTATTATATGTATGTATACGTACTTCAAAAAAATTCGCCCGCGCTTCTAATTACGTAAGAAAGGTAAAGCGTTCACAGTTCCAGTATTTTTCAATTAACTAGCGCTTATGCAACTTTGTTTCAACCAAAAAGTTTATAGCTACTCTCTTCTTGAAACAATTGTGAAGTCTTTGTCAAGCTGCGCTTCTTTGCCACTACTTTCGAAGTTTATTCAGGTAATTCTGTTAGTTTAGTCTGGGATCAGAGACTTTAGATTCTCTGATGCTAACTTAGAATGGAAAGGGTTACACTGTGCACTACAGTTAGATGTAATTTCTGTCCTATTTTTCAGTAAAAAGAGTCTGCTCGCTCGCCATGCATTTGCGCTATTCGAGCGCACCACTAGTAGTCACTATTGATTTCTACTCTAGAAAACGTTTATTATAACTGCGTCCTATTAATCCTAACGCAGTAGAGCTATGAGTGCGCACGTACACAACGTACCAACAATATTTAATGATATTCATGGCATGTCTATATAAAGTGAAGTTTGTCTAAACCACTTTGGTAATGAATATTGGCCAACATTACTATTTTGTATTAGCTACTGCTGCATGAGGATGAAGTACATGGGCAATACCCTTGTTTGCTATTCTGACTCAGCATTTATTGCTGGGTATGTTTTTTTTTAACCGCCTCTGCTCGCTAAGTTACTCGAAGTCGGCATGATCCTGCTATTACCTTCGGTATACTGTACATTAGTGTTTGCTTTTACAGTTGACGGTAAGTTCTAATTGAGAGTGAGTGGTTTTATGGGACTAGCTAGCTGTTAACTAGCACATTTTTATGCTGAACTTGGGTAATCCATAGAATCTAGGCAGATGCTAGATAGCTTTGACAACAACATGGCTGGTAAGTACGTCAGCTTGTACTTTAATGTTAGAAAGCTTATAAATATATTTCAACTAATATTGTAAAGTTATATATTGTGTTCAACCTGCACTATTCATTTCGATTATATATTGTTACTCTGTAGCTTCAATTGACATCATATCAAGATCTACCCAAGATGGTGGCCAGGGAAAATGTGTGAAACTGATTTCATGTATCGCAGGTCCTATACAGGGAAACTTGTTTTGGTTTGCTGAGTTTCCTAATGGATCAGAAACGAGATTTGCAAGAAATGATGGAGGAAATGCTGAACTTAATCCGCCATACAATGAAATTACATTAGATGGTGTCACAGACTACTATACTGAAGTAACTCGTGAAATTATGAATGGAGATTTGTTCACTAATTTTAATACAACATTGGCTTTTGACATACTGAAAACTACTGAATTAAACATAACTAAAATCTGGTGTGGATTGCCAAATACTATTAGCCAAAAAATAGTTCCATTCAAACTGCGAGTTGAAAGTAAGTGGTGAATGATTGTCCAGCAAAACTTTAAAAAAACTAACACGCAAGAGACAAATGTTGTTACATTTTCTGGAAGTTTTTTTGGCATATATTTACTGTAATAATTATTATATGTTAAATTAGTTGTCATTATAGGGATATTTGCTTTAGTCATATAACTGCAGCTTGTCTAACTCACTAGCCTAGCTATGTTAAGAAATGTATAGTCACACTTTCATTGTGGCTATCAAACTTGGCTTACAATAGTCATCAGAGTTGTGGACACTGGGCATACTTTTGGAACATGGGAAAGAGATTGTAAAATTATTGTACTAGTTTTTGACATAAGCACGCTCAGCATAAAGCTTGAATGCTATGGTTGCTAGTTGTGAGATAGAATGCATAATATATATTTTTTTAATGGGAATATTTTAATGTGAATATTTCTATCAAGTATTAAAGTAAGTTTTCAATTTTGCAAAATTTATAGCTGGTAGTGTATGGAAATAACTGTGAATGAAATGAAATATCTATTTGAAAATACCTGTTAGTTCACACTGCCCAAATAAATAATACTTGACTATATTTTTTGTTCTACTCTGTTCAATATTATGTCTCTTAATTTACTTAGCACACATTGTTTGTATGGAAATTAAGTGGATAATTCCTATGTAAACTCTTTGACGGTCGGAACTGAGATTTCTCGAAATTAAACCACTCTCAATTCTTCTTTTTTTAAAAACAATAGATTATATTTTGTTGTTGTTGTTTACAATTTTTAAACCATTACCTTTGAGTGTATATCTGCCTTTTTTATAATAGAGGCTTCAGAAGCTCATAATTCAACAACTAGAACTGAATAAGCCATGTGCTCTGTCTGAGCCTTGAATCATCTCTGACATTGGGCTTCAGCTAGTACCATACTGATAAGTCTGAATTGTTAACTTGCCTCTTGGCTGACGAGTATACCTGATAGTAAATAGTTTAGTTTAACATGTTTTAAAATTCATTATTTTGGAAAATTTTTGAAAAAAGTAATAAAAATAAAATATTCTAACATTTTTCAGTATTCTAATAGGTCATCAAAAAAGGACAGTCGAAGGAGTAAGCAAGCACTCCAGTTGGCACTTTATCGTTTAATGATAATTTTATGGTTTACGAAAACAAAGGTTAACCCTTTTGATGCTGACTTTCTTTAGCACTTCAGGCGTCTGTTACAATTTGAATTAGATTTTTAAATATCTACTGCTAAGCAACCGCATAAAAAAAACATGAACAATCAGCCAGACATCTAAATGAGGTAGTTATAGCCTGATAACAAGCAAATAAGCTTCTAAAAGCCTGAAAATGAACCAAAATCAGTTAATCTAACAGCAGGTTTCCAGAGGACTCCAAGGAAATAGACCTATTGATTGCTCTCGATGTCTGATAGGAAAAAAATTATATCCATATTCTTCCAAAATGCTGTGGGACTCTCTATAGGCTACACACTTTCTATTCTGAATGTTTGAAGGCCATAGGTAACCAAAAATTTGGGCTATCGGTGCCCTGGAAATTTGTGGTCAAAAATATTTCTCAATCTCCGTTCTCTGACAATTAAAAAAAAATTGTAACCTGCATGTAACTGGTTCAATATTTTTTAAAAGGAAGTATAATGCTTACTTTATGTATAAAAAAGAACTAACGTAATCATCTAAAATAGATTTTTTTTTAATTCAGAGAACACGGATCTGTATTCGCCCGCATATATGAGGTTACGATGTCAAAAGGTATAAACTATTACACTTGGTACATTGTCTAGCAAGCACTACAATGCAAGATAGTATCGGAAGTGTCTAAAGTTAGACTAAATACTGATAGAAATATAATATACTTATGTATGTATATTATGTAGCATGTTATTGGTTCATCTAACAGAGTAATGAATTGACGACCGTTCAGTAATTATTTGGTATTATATCAACTAAGTTCTTAAAAATATCCTAATAACTAACACTAATCATCTGTGATGAGTTTTTTTTTCAATTCTGTTGTGAAATAATAATGAGTTGTGCTTACATTTTATCTACCAAATTATCAATTGAATTAATCAATTTTTAATTGTCAATTCTAAAATAATTTTTGGCAGTTATTGATAGTTATCATATCTGATTTTGTATTATATAGATGAAACCTACTACAAGATAATGCAAAGTACCAATATGGCAGATAATATTTTTGTATGCAGAGGGACAAATATTCCTTTACGTATACAAGTTAACAGCTGCTTTGTAAATACGACTAATAATGTATTGGAATGGAGATTCAATGGAAGTACAGAGACTCAGTATGCATATAACATGGGTAGACTGGAAGCTGTGTTTGGAGATTCTAATAGATTCAACATTAGCAGTATGTCTAGTACAAATAATAATTTAAATTTTACTTCAGTGGTGAGATTTACTTCAGATATAGAATGCACATCACTACAATGTGGATCCAGTTTGGTTAACAGTGATGTGATATATTTTGGTAAGGAGTTTTTAGTTATCTAACTGAGCTAGTAACAATATTTACACTTGATGAACTTATGTAATATGTACCAAAATCGCAATTGAGACTCATCAGTGAGAGTCTCGCTTCGCTCGCCTCATTATTCAGTGATTAAAGTGCAGTGAGCAAATGAAGCTTACATTCAGATGTGTTTAATTGAGTCTGAGATGCAAAAGTAGGATGTATTTTAATGCCTGCTTGGCGGAATTACAGGTTAGTTTGTGATGAAGTATTTCTGCTGGATACTGTGCTGGTTTATTACTAGCGAACTTCTAAATACCTCATACATTGCTTGTCTATTACACACATGTAGTAGAGTATATCATGCTTACTCTACCAAGTTAATGAAATATATATGATACACCTGTTCAAGTTTAGCTACATCCTTAAACATGACTACATATATTATGTTTTGATTGAAGTGCTGGTTTCAATGAACTCTTCACATTACTTGACAATGATAGCTCACATGCCACACTGCACTTTTAGAGAACTATAATTAAATTTTAACTTTGCAATAAATAATCTTGAAAATTATTTTTTATTCTCTCTCTTTTTAGCTCCGGAAACACCTATGGTTTCAGTGATTCCCCTCATTGGAGATTCAGTTGTTGAAGTACAAGTTGAGTGGCCGAGACTTGTAAGTTGTATTTGTTCATTTAACTTTCATCAGTCATCAACAGCTTTGGTAAGAAAGTAAAAACAAAATATTGTTACTGCACAGAGAGAGCCAGTTTTATTGTAATAGGAACACCAAATTTAATACTAGCACATACAAAGATTACAACTGTATTGTCACACCCTTGGTTAGTTTTCTACAAGCAATTGTTACGGTGTTCAGTTTCTTAACATTTTAGTCATCTAATACCAATGGGACCCAACATGCAGATAGTTCAACTAGAACAATACAGTTGCACCATACATAGATTATAATACATTGTTTTATTGTTGAGTCCAAAGTGAATTAAATTCAACTTGTTATAGAGCAGTTGTTGAAGTATATGTGACCGGTTTTGGGAAAATCGGCCTAAATGCGGCAAACAATTTTTTTCAGTATCCCCGGATAAAGCCATATGGGTCGGTTTTTTCGAAAATATTTTATGGCAGAAATGGATTGATACCAGTTAGCTCTAGCTTATGACACATTGTAAGCTCTGGCCGTGCTCTAGAACTCACGCTAGGAGGCTAGAAACACTAGCCGGTTGGACTCGTGTGCGGAGCGTTGCTAAGAAATTATTGGCGGGCTTTTCACTAACAGCGGGGAAAAAACTGTAGTTAACTAATTCACTTACTATTCTACATGATTCAATACAAACGCAATTCTCGCCATCATAGTTTCTCAAGGAGCCCTGCATTAAGCCTTTTAGACTTCTTTCAACCTGCCTGTAACAGGTTTATTCCATAGTGTCCCGGAGACACACAGTAATAGTATACGGACACAAGGCACGCCCCCTGACCTTAGCAACACCTTTAAGCGGCGGTTTTTTTTTCGAAATCAGCAATAATAAGTTTAGCAAAAATACTGAAGTGTTGTAGTGCGTAGAGCGAAGACGTCTTGTGCTGCAGCTTCCAAATTAGGATGACGGCATCCCAAGGCCCCATGCAACCTACTGGTAGAATAAATTAGAAAACTTTAGGTGCCGCGTTTAGGCCGATTTTCCCAAAACCGGTCACATATTAAACCCTCAGCGTGCATGCGCGAGAGGGTTATAGTAGTCGTCCTGTCTGTTTGTCTGTCTGTCACGCTCTCATTTTGGAGAATACCGACAATTAACAGTTGATTTAGGTATGAACTTACTCAGGACGAAGATTTAAGACCTTTTATTGTGCTACTTTTTTTGTTTCAGGTTATTCGTCGAGAAAACGCGAAGTTTTCAGCTCTGCAATAGGTACTAGTTTTAATGAACAATGCCCCTAGCATCATGTCATACTCACGTGAGCAAATAATTTCTTGCAGTCAGCGGTGTAGTTTGTTTAATGCTCAGGGAAGTTAATGGAGTTGAAAGAAGTTAAGTTTCGCGTTGAAAATGTATATCAGTGAGTGTTTCTGGCTAGTTTAGCTTCTTCTCTTATGACGACAGAGTTACCATGTACTACTTTTATTGGTCGAGCTATATTGATGCCTTATAAAATAGCTAACAGATTGCTTTTTATTTTGGAAGATTATATTGTAATAGCTAGGTAGTGCTTAAGCGCTTAGGGTTTGCACCTTTGGTACTTTATTTTTTGTTGTAATGGTATTATTAATAATAATAATAATAATATAAATTAATTCGATTCATCTCACCTTATCCTCAACAATTCCACTATTCAAAAGCATGTTTTACTCTCTTTTCATGTTCCATACCAGCATTTACATCTCTATTTTATTTAACAAACAGGTATACCCATGTACAGGAATAACTTTTGTATATGAAGTTATATTAACAAATGTCACTGGATCAATTATTAATAAAATTATGATGGAAGATTGTTCAGGAGAGAAATGTCAAGTGACATTAGAAGTATCTAGAACAGAATATGGTATGTACTTTGTAGAAGTCACAGCGATCAATGGACAACAAAATGTCAGAGGTGTACCATACATGTCAGATGCTATAAGTAAGTGGCATATTATTATGATAATACCATTTTTAATTCAGTATTAAAATAGTATGTTGGGAAATGACGTTCCAATGAGTGCACTCATTTTAAATAAAATATGACTAACATAATTGACTGAACAAAAGATTATAATGTATAATATTTGGTAGATTATTGTTTATTATTCAAGATAATATAAAAAGGTTACATACTTAAAATGTGCATGTAATGCAATTATATAGATCTATATGCATACAGATGTACATATATAACAGCCTAAACATCTCCCCGGTTGTTTCTAAGTAGCAACCTAGAAACTACCATTAACTCAATGAAGGTAGCCAGAAGTTCTGTTTATCAATATGCAGTTATGCATTATGAAATTTTTTAACAATGGCTGATACATTGAATCAAGTGCATTATTGAAATTTCTACTGCTAAGTAAATTTTCGTCTTTGACACCTAACACGCCCAACAATAATGTCACCAAAGTTCAAGAGTTACATGCACTTTAACTGTTTGTAGTTCTTGATCAAATTAAAGGTCTTCTAGAACTGATCCGTGTAGAGACTGGTATTTTTTTATGTCCTGAGAAAGAAGATGACACTCCTGAAAAACAAGGTCGAATATGGATCACCACCATTCTGTGGAATTGTTCTCCTACAGGGACATCCCCTATATCTTGATCCGCACAATCAGTCCCCTACTTATCCTTGTAAATCTGATTATCAAATCACTGCTTCTGCTCATTCGCTTACCTTGAATTTCTTGAGTTTCATCTTGGTTTGAATCATCCAGAGTGAGTCCTCTAACTGAGTAGTTGTAGTTTGCTGCTCTCCTAGTGTAGCGTCAGTGTCTTATAGCTCCAACAAAGGCTCCACAATTCTATCTGACCAATTGACCAATTCTGTTCCTCATTACTAAACATTTGCTATCTCATCATACTCCGATGCCTTCGTTAGCAAAGTTGAGTAAGTCTAACTCCTTGAGAATCTGACTTTAGAGACTAAACTCTTGTTGACTCATAAACTGTAAGATTTTTTTAACTCCACATAATAGTATTCTCCTGGCTGTGTTGCTAACTGTAATAATGTAAATAGATTTAAAAACAGCTATAGATTGGTAGACTATTCAACAGAATTAAAGTTTCATCTGTAAACACACTTAGATATTGTGCATCTAATACCCAGTTTATTATGTACCTCACAGTACCTGCTGTAAAAATATCATTTCTATATCCATTGCACAATATAAACAGCTCCAGAAATTGTGTTTTAGTGTTTGAAATAAGGTGTCATATTCTTAAAGTTTTTTTCTGAGGATGCCGTATGCTAGCGATGTAGGGCCGTTGCAGCATAGATATTGTAAGTAGAAATCTTCCATAGCCAGCAGAAGACCTACTTGTTTGTTTTAAAGTTAATTGGTGAGTGAGTGAAGCGAGTGAGACACTATATACTAGGGCAATAAATTGAGAATCAAGTGATTATTTGTTTGTATATATGTGTGGACATACATAATGATATTTTATACCTTGACACACATGTATTTGTGTTAGCTTCGCGGTTGACCCCATCCCAGAATCTTCTTGTTTAACGATCATTACCTGTATCATCCAATGAAATTGAAATGCTTACCACTTTGAATTCTCTTTTACGGGTACAGTAAATGTACCAGAGTTTATTTTCTATTTGAATGGGTGGTGGTGGTAAGTTAATGTGCTGTTTGTCATTGTTATGCGCTCTACGCAACAATGTCATTCCTTACTTGAAAATCCATTGTCCAATAGTCTAATCACAATGGTAAATCATGCGTTGGTATGTCCAGCGAACAATTGTGTGTGATAGACTTATGTATTACAGCTACTGATTAGGTAAATTATAGCACAAACTATAAGTTTAACCAACAAATAAATATATTAGCTTCCTTTGCACCAGTTTTTCAGCTACTATGGTGGTAAGTATGTTTAAATATTCGGTTATGTTCAAAGATTTTAACTCATACAGTTGAGGCAAGTGGTTACTAGAGCATTGAAACCCCCTTTGTCATATACATATTTTAAAACTACACTTTTTGTAGCTGGAACATTAGAAATAAATATTAATAACGATATTATAAGATGGTTCACTCACACTTGGAGCTCAAGCACAATAATAATAATAATATTATTATTATTATTATTATTATTATTATTATTATTATTATTATTATTATTATTAATATGTGACCGTCTATAGGAAAACCAGGCACAACACGGCACCTTCGAAAAATTTTTTTTGCATTTACGGAGTTGTCGGCGTCCAGATATTGAGCTCTCCAAGTTTTATCGTCGTAGCTTAAGTCGTTCCCACTTTAATAGACCTAACCGTTCCCTTCCGTCGGCTTGAAACAATACATTTTTAAGAAATC
>WLWI01003889.1_pt1 | contig 12742 bp, 10 predicted proteins | sample 6701501 | NCBI WGS metagenome assembly WLWI01 (sample SAMN12718690, study PRJNA515312) | sponge metagenome | isolation source: marine sponge | host: Mycale hentscheli | place: New Zealand: South Island, Marlborough, Capsize Point | collected 2014-11-01
GTTCTGTAGTCAGACACTAAATTAGTGAAGTAGAGCCTATTGATCATGAGTTCTGGAGTCAGACACTAAATTAGTGAAGTAGAGCCTATTGATCATGAGTTCTGGAGTCCGACACTAAATTACTGAAGTAGAGCCTATTTATCATGAGTTCTGGAGTGAGACACTAAATTACTGAAGTAGAGCCTATTGATCATGAGTTCTGGAGTCAGACACTAAATTACTGAAGTAGAACCTATTGATCATGAGTTCTGGAGTCAGACACTAACTTACTGAAGTAGAGCCTATTTATCATGAGTTCTGGAGTCCGACACTAAATTACTGAAGTAGAGCCTATTGATCATGAGTTCTGGAGTCAGACACTAAATTACTGAAGTAGAGCCTATATGATCATGAGTTCTGGAGTCAGACACTAAATTACTGAAGTAGAACCTATTGATCATGAGTTCTGGAGTCCGACACTAAATTACTGAAGTAGAACCTATTGATCATGAGTTCTGGAGTCAGACACTAAATTACTGAAGTAGAGCCTATTGATCATGAGTTCTGGAGTCCGACACTAAATTACTGAAGTAAGAGCCTATTGATCATGAGTTCTGGAGTCAGACACTAAATTACTGAAGTAGAACCTATTGATCATGAGTTCTGGAGTCAGACACTAAATTACTGAAGTAGATACTACTAAAATGTTCCTCTGCAAGCTGCACGTAATTCAAGTCATCGAGAAAAAAAATGTTTTTGATGTTCCCTGAGACTTGCATAGCTGGTAGCTGTGTTGGCCAGATAATCTCCTTAGTCCATTTAAATATTCTGAAGGTAAATGCTTTGAGTTTGTACAGACCATATTCCATTAATATACTGGAGGAGTGCCTTTCAGAACAATTTCCTTTGATTACAACCAAGTTTTTGAAAACATCATCATATTTCTGAGTCAATACATTTATATTGACATAATAATGTTGAGAGAAACTTGAAAAAATATACATTAGATCTTGCTAAGCAATGCTTGTATCCTTAGTTATATAATATGCTAAAAGATCATACTTTAAATTTTAGTTTTAAAATAGTAATGTCCTTAACATGTCAGTCTGCCTTATTCACCCTCACCCCAACAATGTATATTTAGCATCATTAACCCATGTAATCTGTTGTATGAATATGAAATCACTATTAGTGTGTGCTTTCTTATGATATTTTAAGCTTTTGCTCATGCTATTCCTAGGACTATTTTTCTCTTCGTGTGGACATATAAAATGAAAGTAGTCGTAAAAGTAGAAAATTACGTGAGGTCATTCATTAAAGTTCTCCCTAGCTACTGTGAGCTATTGGTTTTGATCAATTTTTACATTTTTGTATCAACTATTGCTATGACTGTGTATCTAAAATATTCCACTCTACAGTACTTTTAATTTTTCTGCTGGTTTTATCACTTGCTGCTAGCTAGATGTATAAAATTGTGAGGATTTTTAAATTTGCACCATCACTGGCTATAATGGAATATGCCTACTTATTTGCTACAACTTAGTTGTGGCAAAATAAAGAAATCATTACGTATGTTCATACTCATGATGAACAGCTTATGAAGTGTAGTTGTTCATCTGTATATTGTTATAGTAACAATATAGCTAAAACATTTATTTATACCTTTTATATGATTGAATACACACATTCAGCAAAAGAGTGATTTGTTTTCTATCACTCCAACACAGTCAGGATTGAACATTTAAGTTCAGACAAAAGGAATGAGAGAGTGAAAGACAAGCTAAGAGCTGAAGGTTTCATTTCAATAAGAGATCAACCTAAACAAGAGAGGGGAAAAATAATTTTCAGGGAAAGGGAAAATTGGCTTCTTCAATCTGTTTGCAGGGAAAAGAGGAAACTGGCTTAAAAAAAAAAAAAAAAAAGAGCTGTAAAGTTTAAAATCGTATGCATTTGTCTAGCAACCAGAAAAGCTAATTCCACTAAATTAGTTTCCCTTAACAGAATAAGTTATATAGCTACACATAGCTAAGCTTGCTTATAAAAAGTCAAGTCAGTGCCATCATAGAAGAACAAACTATATAAATACAAAAATAGCTAATTGAAACTAAGAGCTCACATACCATTTGTGCCATTCAGCACACCTCTAGTAGCTAGTGAGGTTGTTTTTTTTTGTCAATTACAATCTAATGGTAAATATTGGTACTTTATTAGAAAAAATAAAAGGTAAATCTTTGGGACAATGCATAAAGAAATTTGGGTAAAGCAATGCAAATAAAATATAAATCATTTATGAGCATGTATTATTGGTAAAAATAAAAGGAACTGCCATAAGCACACTATATAACATAAGTAGCATATTTTATCTAGCTAGCTAAGCTAGTTTTAGCATAAAATTAAAGATAATTGCCCTCATTTTAAGCGCTGTTAGAAGGCTAACTCACTGGTTTAAGATTTGCCCATTCCCCCTCTGCTCTGCGACTTCAACCCGCTCGCTCCACTCCTCATGAGCAGTAACCAGTTCAATAAAAGGGGGATACCCATATTTCCGCAGGGATACCCATATTTCCCGTACTTGTATTTCTGGAAATACGGGTATGGGGGCACCCATTTTTTCGTAAATATTGGTACCGGGGACACCCATATTTGGGGATACCCAAATTTTCTTGACACTGGTTGGCAGAGCAAAGCGAGACGGCAACAATGTCCAATTTGTACTATTCGGCTTGTGTAAAGAGCACACAAGATTTGGTAGGCCAGATTGCAGCGAAAGATCCTGCGTCTGTTGCAGACGCTCTTGTGAGTAGTTTTTTGATAGAGCCAAGCACCCGGGACAAAGTAAATTTAGTAGACAAAACGAATGAAGACAAAGCCAGATTACTTGTCGATGATGTGTTCCAAAAAGTAAAAGCCGATGACACAGGCACAGAGATATTAGAAACCTTTCAAATGGTGCTGGAAGGGAAGGGTCTACATAAGGCAGTAGAAATACTTGACAAAAACATTCAGGGTAAGACACATGATTTAGACAGCTAGTTAACAGATAAAAGTGGCTTGTTACAAATGAATATACACTCTTAAAAAATGGAGTTATCAATATAATATTATATTGCATTTACCTCAATCATATCTATTTTTTCTAGCAGCTACAGAGTTTCTTAGTTTGAAAGATGACTAATAAGCAAGAGGGTATTAGCTAATGATCAGAGCAAAAACAATTTTGTGTGTTTATAATATAATTTTGCTACAAATCCTATATACGTAATAAATAAATATATAAATAAATATTATAAATAAATAAATGCATACATTTTATTTAATGTCAGTAGTCCCAAAAATACATAAATTGTTAAATAAAAGTTTTATTGTAATACTTGCAACAACCTAATTATCTTGAATACCGCCATTGTTCATAATAAAGCAATATTATACTTAGTCCATAGTTGTAATGGCCCCATATTTAACTGGAGATACCTTACAATGAATCCACCTCCTCCTTATCAGTGTCAAAGTGGTGGGATCTAAGATTTTATCTTCCTTGAAATCACTCGGCTATGACCATAACACCTCCAAGTGGTTAGTGTATTCTTGTTTTTGTGTACTTTTTTTTATAGCTTAGGTATTTATTTAAACCTAACTACTTTTACAACCTAGAAAAAATACAGATGCCATTGCTAGGTTACTTGTTGGAAAGAAAATATCAAATTTTCTAAGTTGAGAAGTCTGTATTTTTGTACTGAGTGAAAGTCAACAAGAAGCAAAGGAACCAGAGGAATGACAATTTTAATATTAATAATCTCAGTTACTACATTTTTACTGCAAATCCTCCCAAACACACTAGTCCTTCAACTAGAAGTTTTATTTGTAATAGCTATATACTTGCAGCAATATTTCTTTTTATGGCTGCCAATATTTAACTCTGTCTTCCCAAAAAATTGAATTCTCAAACTTAAAATAGTTTTAAGTTTTTTTTCTATAGGCTATAATTAATTTAGTAGTTTATTGTGATTCTCTAGTTCGATTAGGTAGAACTGTACAGCATTACAATAAGTTACCCTGCATGGATTAGGAATAAAGATCACAAGAGGAAAGTGCTATTAATATTAAATGTAAAAACTTAAAGATTCCTGCATTTTTTGTGAAAAATGTTTCTTCCTATTTCTTAATAAAAAAAGAGTAAAACATTGCCATTAATTTTGGACTTCTAATTTAAAAATAATGTAGTATTCCTGTTATCAGTAAATATAAAACTTTTGTTAGGTTTCTCAGAATCCCACATTGTACTAAAATGGTTAACAAACTGTTCAACCAGGACCAGATATACACCTGGCATTATCACGGTGCACTTCTGGTGCATTCCCAAGCTATGAATATTATGACATGATGTGGTTTATATGTAGGCTACATTGTTTAAATGAGGTTACTCAAGCATTACAGAATGTGCACAAATCTATATACAAGGAGAATAGGGTTAATTTATGTGAAATAAGTGTGACATTGAACAATATTGCTACTTGTTTAATTTCTCTTTCAGTTTTTTTAACTTACCCAATTGAGAAATGACAATCAGCAGAATGATAACTAATTCAGTATGTATAGTCGCTGTTCCTAATTTATTAATGGAAATAATCAAGCTTGTAGTTACAGTTCAGTGTTTCAAAAATACTAGGCTTTAAATCTTCAGTCCTACTGAACTCCCAAAACTCCTTTCGTTTTACTAGCCTTTGCTTTTAAAAAAATTTTTTTTTCTCTTCTAACCATTCCCATGTCTTACAAGGTAGCTTTTTTACAACTATTTCCTCTCAACTTGTGCATATGTATTTAATAATTACAAATAGACCTTATTTAGTGCACATTACTGCTTTCTACAAGCATTTCATAATGGTTTTGCATGTCATCATTCTTGTAATTTGCAGAGATGAAGGGGCAGCAACACGCACGCAGGAGGAGTGCACCAGAGGAGAGAGGTTATTAATTACAGTCCTTTAGAAAAAAAAATTACAAGTAATTTTGTATTTTCCTTTCTAACCTGCCAGCAATGATGCCTCCCCAACTAAGGAGACTGCAGTCAGAGCCAGTCCTTACTGGTGAGTATCCTTTGTATAGATATATCTTGTTTGGTTAAAGAGGATATTTTATTTCAATAAGAATTACCCTATGGCAATTTGGTATGTATTTAATGTGGCACGCAACCCAGCTAGAAAAGAATTTCTTGGCACACTTTATGGGGTAGAAATACTTGCAATAAGCTTAGCACTTATTGTATAAACTTGACGAAAAATATAAATAAGATAAATAAACTTTCAGCTCTCAAACCTTAACTGGTTAACACACAGACATAGTAAAAAACATCTTTCCACATAATTGCTCAAAATATCAATTGTTTTTTTTTTGTTTTGACATTTGTAAATAGTGGCATAATCTGTAAAGCAGAAGTGGGAGTTATTTTTTTTCACATGCATGCACATGTGGGTTACTCTGATGTTCTTGACTCGGTTCACTCAATCTTTTATTTTTAATGGCCCCAAAGTACATTTACATATCTGTATTTGCTGTGTCTTGAATGACTGCAGTTTTCTGTCCCAATAGCAAAGACTGTGGATTAGCTATAATTATGATATTTTTTATAATTACATTGCTGAAAATACTGACTTTATAGCTAAGAAAACTGAAAGGATGTTGAGGTAAAAATACTGTGAAATGGTTTCAGGTATATAATCATATGTAATGTCTGTTTTTTCTCTCTCTTTCTTCTAAAAGATACATAAAATCCATCACTTTCTTTTCCAGTACATGGGAATTTAGAAAATTGTAATTGTATTTATGTTGATTTATAAGTTGTCTGTCCTAAATATATTTACATAATATGATAAAGCTGGATGATCTGGTACTAACTGGGAGTTCAGTTGTGTATGAATGAAATTCATAGCATACAAAAAACTGGACCATGATAAAACATTTCTGCCTGATCTGTGTCTCGGTTGAGTAGTTTTGGGTAACCATTCTGGTAAAATGTGGGATTTTGAGAAACCTTACAAATGTCTCATATACTGTTACAAATCAAGTAACCTGAATAGTTGTTGGCATATTTAATTTCCTTCCTCGTAATACTACTCAGTCAGACTATTAGCTCTCCAAATTATACTATTTCATGGTACTACAACTAAGAGTCAAAATGTTCTGATGACTGCACAAAGGAGTTATATAGAATGACCAAAATTTGACTATCTTTCGGGAGGAGAATACATAAATTCAGTACTTTGATGCTTTAAAATGATTAAAATAACAAATTATTAATAATTTATATCATATTTTTTTAATTATTAAGATATAGTTAATTGTGTGATTGTAAAATGAATTTTCTGAATGAATTATATAATTGTCGATATGAGAAATCTCAATAACGTATACATTTTACATTTGATTGTCATAATTGTGTGTATTATTAATTGTCAAATCATTAATAACTTGTGCATCTAAAACATTTTTTAGAATCACCACAGCCATCACCGAAACGCAGACGAACTAACACGTCTTCATCAAGCAGTGCTTGTAGCATGAATACAAAACAATCCTCTGGTATGTGAACAATGTTTTTGAATGCAGATAATGTTTTATTATCTATTAATACCATTTAAAGCTCAAATGTAATCATAACGTTACTCAGGTTTGGCTTAGGCTATACAATCATCAGAAGGAAATAAACAAAATTAGGTAAATTGAATACAGTATGTTATGTCTACAGATGAGCAAAGACATTTACAGCATGAATCATCAAGTTCCACAGCAGATAGCCTTTCATCCGTCAGTGATGTAGAGCGTGATGGCATTATTCGCAAGTCACGTGGATCTCCTGAATGTGAGTTGAATTATGTCAGGCCATCGTTATGGGCTCAAAAATGTGAAATTGTTACATTAATAATTTTTAATTAAGGCTTGAATTATGGGGACAAGAACTGTAGTTCATATTAAGCTATTGATTCAAATCTAAAATTTGCTAAAAAAAATATGGTTACGTATTGCCATACACAATATCATGTGAACGTGATTTAATTTTACTTTCTAATTGCATAATCACAAAATCTTAAGTTGCCACAGAAAGATAGATAATGCTGATTAATTAGAACAACTTGCACATCATCATTAGACTGCTTCTCTAGTATTTGTAATACACTTTTTTTTAACCTTTTTCCTCTTCTCTATAAGCATATCTATGCTAGACACTCACAGTAGTTGTATTTTTATCATTAGACTGTCTTGAAGGTGCTATAATTAGTGAATGACAATAATCTGTTAGCTCCGCTTTACTAGCTCATAGGTTTAAAATTCATGGTATCTATATTATTATAGTATGGTTTTCAGGCCACTTCATTCCGTCCTATTTCCGTCCTAATTCCATCGCAATTTTGCACTTCTGTTCTAGTTCCATCCTAATTCCAGTCTACTTCCATCCTAATTCCATTCTAGTTCCATCTTAATTCCATTGTATTGAGCATGTGTGTATTCAACCAGTTGTTGGAGTGTAACAGACTTAAGATTTTCCCCGTTTTGTCGGCAGAATTTAGAGTATAATAATTAGTTCAAAGTAATTAGAGATATGCTAGCATTATAAGGCATAATACAAAAAATTTATAAGTTATCATCTAGAGAGTCTCTAATAATGTCAGGGGCAGATCTAGCACTAGCAACTGGGAGGGGCCCAAATATATTTAGGTCAAAACTCACAAAATTTTAAAACATTAATGATTAATTGTACATTATATGAAGCAATATTAATTCATGAATGAAGAGCAGAAGTTAGCTTGCAGTTGACCTATAAACTGTACTGCCCCATGTTGGTACATTCGTCTTAATAATTTTTTCAAAAACTAGGTTGGGAGCCCCCACCCACCCGATCCTCCCCTGAATGCCTGTGTATACAATTTCTGAGCCATAGAATGCAAGAAGCCAAAAAATACTTTCAAAAAAGTTGAATTTCTTCTTCTTTTTAAATATCTTCAACTTTCAGGTTGAACAAAGCATAGAGGAAAACTGCTAGTAATTAAGGGGCTAGTACAGCATAAATCTGCAGCTTATTTCACTACATAGATCATGGGCCTTTGGATTTTTCGTTACTCTTCTCCAATATGCAGTAATTCAGTAAGAAACTTATAGTGGATGTCCCACTGGAGTTCACATGTTGCAGACTGGTACCATGCCCTCTCTAGACCTATTAAATTATGTGTATTAATTACAACACCAGGACATAAGTCATATCATGAACATTCATTCATAAAAATTTGGACGATTTTTAAGGATGAAAGTTTTTGATCAAGAATAGCACATATATCTTAAATAATGCACTTATTTTTACAAAATATGTGAGGTCTCATGCAATCAACAACAAAACTTTACTATATAAGCACATCATTTCCTGGTTAGTTCTGTAGTCTCTGGACATTATAACAGTTCAGACCCATACCAAAAGCAATTGTGGCTATAGCAAGTCGAAGAGAACTTTTTTCCTTAGTAAATTTATACAGCACAAATTAAATTATTTTTGTACTATTTAGTAAAACGTCTCATTGATGACTGGGAGGAGAAATTTGGATTTCTCAAGGAAGAAGCTGTCAATCATATGAACGAAAAAGAAATGACAGTAGAAGAACTGAATAAAAAATTCAGTGGTATAAAAGAAATAAAAAAGTATATCAAATCATTAGATAGTATCTGGAGTTTTGTCGACTATGAGTTGTTCAGCTATGTTGTTGATAGACTTGAAAATGAAAAGCTTTCACAAAAAATGAGAGAGTATGAAATTAAAATTAATGATTTTTTTGACACAATTACCATTGATGAGCTCATTACTGGCATGAAACCAAATGTTAAACCAAAGGATGTTGAAGTGATGAAGTCTTCTATTATATCTTTTAATTGGAATCCCAAAAAAGACTACAGTTAAAAGATTAAAAGACTTACAGCAAACAGAGATAGCTACCCAAAATGTTTCGTCAAAATGTGATTGTATCAGCCTTTTCCATTTGTAAAACATTCAGATCTTCTGTTACTGTCGTGTGGAAATTCTGGACCAACTCTGTTGATCAAGTAGTAGAGAGTGCCAGAGATTTTATTTTGACCAATCCAGAATTTATCATTACTAATAAAACCTTCAGCTTTATTATGAATGGAATAATTATTTACTCTGAACCTGGAATGGTAAGTATAATAGCTATCAGAGAAGACTTGTAGCCAGTAAACTGGTTATAGCAACCAGGCTAAACCTGTTACCTTTCTAGGTTTTTACAGCTTTTACTTTCCTCTGGTGTAGCTACTCAATAGAGTTAGAGCAGCTGCTACAATATCTGCTGGGGGGAGGGGGGGGGGGGGGGGGGGTGGGGTTGTGGGTAGCCCCTACAACCAACTTTACAACGGTGAGTATACCTTAACTAAGCAGTGAAGATATCTAGTGTGGAATAAACCACTTATTACACTCATCAGAGTGATATGGCTAGATATTTCACTCTCAGGCTTTATTCTGCCTACTCTTCACCATATCACACTCTCACTCATGTAATAAGTACTATATATATAATATTATATATAGTACTTATTACATGAGTCAGAGTGATATAATATATATATATATGAAATTATAAATTGCTAAGGCATATAGCTACTGCCAAATTCACCTAGATTTAAGACTTAAAAACAAACTTTTTTCAACTTAGTCCATCAAAGTAATACACAGACTGACTAAACTGGGTAGACTATTGATCATAGAGTTATGCAAACATGACAGATTGAGTAGACTGGGAATGTTGTTGATTAGCTAGATCAATTCTGTTTTAAATAAAGTTGAATTTGGCAGAAATTGGCACGTGTTAGAAACTTGTGGCTTTCATATGAAAAAGTTGATGAGCAACTCCTATAATTTTACTCTCCATATGTCCACACTGATGAGAGATTCCAAATTGCTTAAGTCTGCATGGCTTGCATATGTTTTTGTCTTATGTACTTATCATGTTCACAGTTGAAAGAACTAAATTCGGGAGATTGGCTGAGATAGAAGATACAACTATAAAAAAGAAGTATTTTAAATTAAAAATGAAAATCAATAAGGCTCTAGAGAAGAAAGTGGAGAAAGAAGATGCCATCAAAGCAGAAATAAAAGAATATATCGGAATTCAGTTTTGCGATAAAGATGACATAAGTGAAATTTTACAAGAAGACAACATTACTGCTGTTTTTAAAAAATTGAACGAATTCAAAATGTGGGATTACAGTACCACTGACAAACTTTTTACAGTGGCTGAAGTATTTTTAGATGATGATGAGGACATTATGGCTGATATTGAAGATTACAGAAGAAGTTTTCTTGGTCATGAGAAGTGCACTCTTATTAAAAAAATGCTGTCAGAAAATCCTTCAGTCGATATTTCATTACTGGACCCAACTTCGTATATGAGGAGCATCAGAAAAAAGTGCACATGGAAAATTATAGAAAACGAGGAAACTCACAATTATTCATTGAAATATCTTAAAGATATTTGGCCAAAGATTAAGAATTTTGAAGTTCTCAGTTTAGTTCTGGACAGGATTCACAGAGGGTGCATGGAAGTTGTGTGGTATATTCCATCTGCAACGGCACAAGCATATATAGACAATATCAAGTCAATAGCAAGTACTCTTCAAGAATTTCACATATCAGCATCGTACTTGGAAAGTGCCAGTATATTTGATGGCACAAACGGAATAGCAAGTGAAAGGGTAGGACTATTTTGAATAATTAATATATCCTTAAAATGACATTCATACATTATTTCAATTGCTTATCTAGGAACAAAAAGAGCTCCACTTGCTATTAGCAGTTCAGGACAGAAGTTTGGAAAGGGCTCAAAACTACATTGAACACTGCACAAGTGCAAGTATCAACAGACCCTGGTCTGAGGTAAGTTAGGTCATCTCAAAGAAATAATTTGCACTTCCTAATGAGTTGATTTTCTTTTCTTTTTCTTTTTCCTTTCTGTACCAGGTCAGAAGGACTTTATTAATGATTGCTTCACATTCCGGATGTGCAGGCATTGTGTCTATGCTTTTAGAACATGGGGCAGAAGTTAACAAACAAGATGTAAGTATAGTAGCTAGGTATGCGTTATTATTGTAATTATATTAGGCAAGCGATGAGGGAAATTAGTAAGACATTCCCAGGAGTGTCTCAATCAAAGATTTTGCTATGTATGTACGACCATATGTAGAACATAATGTTCACACAAGCACATAATGCACTTCTTGTGGGTGCTCTGTACCTGTCTGAGATAAATTGTTACTTACTCGTGCAGCTAGTTGGATCTTGCTGACAATAAACTATATAATAGTTACACCAAACAATTATGAACAGCTAACTATATTAACACAGAACCATTTAATATGTAGCATGAGGTTAATGGCTACTTTAGCTTTTACTCTAAGAGCAAAAGTTCCCTTTACTTGTTATTTATTGTTATTATGTATTACATATACAACAAATATTATACAGGGTTCTGGTTGGACAGCTATAGCTTATGCTGCAGTCCAAAAAGAGTACGACATCATAAATACATTACTGGATAAAAAAGCAGATATCACAATACAGAGCAAGGTAGGAATTTTACAATGGTATTACTTTTGATCACAGCTATTATTAATTATTGATTTTTTTTAGAATCCCGGAAACATTAATGTGCTCGAATTGATAAAGAGTTTGAATGAACAAGATGTTTATGACTTTCTCCTTGAACAGTATTTTGTAAGCTATATGTGATTATTTGGTCATTTTTACTCTTCTTTTATAATCCTAGATCAAATCTTCAAAGCACGGGGATGTATTTGCAGTTCAGAAGATGTTGAAACTGCTAGTAAATGTTGAAGCCACAGAAAAAGACAAGGTTTAAAAAAAATTAATAGTGAGAGCTGAAGAGACACTAAACATAATTATTATTTGATATTTATTATGCAGCATACCTGGAATGCATTAATGTGGGCGTGCAATGAAGGGCACGATGAAATAGTTCAACTTCTTTTAGAGCACAATGCTAAAGTGGGTGCAAGATGTGTAAGTTACGACTTTGTTGCTGATTTGTGTTTGAGCAGTAAGAAATGATCGTAAAGTCAGTGGGTTCAAGCTAGTATTTTTATCTTTCAGAGCGCAGACAACTTGTCAGGAGTTACACTTGCTACTGAAAAAGCTTTCTGAACATAGTGATTAAGCTATTGGAAAATGGAGCAGACCCAAATTCACTAACAAAAGTAAATTTAAAATTAGTTAATATTTTTTTTTACTGCAGCAATTTCACATTGATGCTGTTCAAATATTAGCTTTTGTGGTCTCCTCTACTTATTGCTGCCAATGGAAACTATCCTGAGATAGCCCATGTATTAATACAGCACGGAGCTAAGTCTATTAGCGACAAGGTATGATGATGATGATGATGATGATGATGATACTATAGAATTGTTTACTAATATGCTGTGTAACATTAGGCTGGGATATCCCCTTTGAGCCAATCTTGTCAACTCGGACATTTTGAAGTAGTCAAAGTATTGGTCCAACAAGATAGTACATTAGAGATTGACAAACCAACTGGAGTAAGCCATTACGATTGTGTTCTACTTCACTTATGACTTAATACACTGTCCAATAGCTGGGATGGTCTCCACTCCAACTGGCTGTGCTAGGTGGCCACGAAGACATTGTTCGCTACTTGGGAGACAATGGAGCAGACTTAGCTTACATTAAAAAGGTAAATGT
>WLWI01003890.1_pt1 | contig 12741 bp, 9 predicted proteins | sample 6701501 | NCBI WGS metagenome assembly WLWI01 (sample SAMN12718690, study PRJNA515312) | sponge metagenome | isolation source: marine sponge | host: Mycale hentscheli | place: New Zealand: South Island, Marlborough, Capsize Point | collected 2014-11-01
AGGAGGTCATGTTTCCTATGAGTGGTTGTTGTGCTGAGTTGCTGTGGGACTAACTGCTAGTCAGGCCAAGTGCCCTGACTGGCTGTCGACTAACTGCTAGTCAGGCCAAGTGCCCTGACTGGCTGTCTCTTTCCTGTGCCATCTCATCTCAGCCAATAACCCTCTGGGCTATTAAGGCAAGTTCAATATCATGAATTCCGGCACTCTTAGATGTCCCTAGGCTAAGGTCACTCACTGCCTCAATAACAATGCCTTATTCATTTACTTGTTTTAAACTTATTAATTGCACTGTTTACTGCATTATGTTCATTATAGGGTAAACACTGGGCAGTACATGGCCACACCCACCAAGGTAGCACGGTCCTGGTGCCTGAAGAGGCTCTGTTCCTTGTGGAATGTGTAAGTGGATTTATAAACAGCACAGTCATCACACAAATGACAGCACCTACGACCTGGGGCTATATTCGTCATCACACAAACAACAGCACCTACGACCTGAGGCTATATTTGTTATCCACAATAAATACCTATGCTTTACGATTGTGGTGACTTTATGAAGTCAATGACTTATACAAAGTATTTCTATAGGGAGTGCTGGAAGTGTCTTGTGAAGGTAAAGTGTGGGACTTGCAGGAGGTGAGGAATGGCAGCTTGTGTTAGCCAAGCAAGGATGAGTGAGTTCTTGCTGGGCAGTTGATATTGACAATTAGCTAGCACACATACTCATGCTAGCATGCTATTATATTATATTATACTGGTAGCATGTACCTCACCATTTTATTATACTGATAGCATGTACCTCACCATTTTATTATACTGGTAGCATGTACCTCACCATTTTATTATACTGGTAGCATGTACCTCACCATTTTATTATACTGGTAGCATGTACCTCACCATTTTATGAACTTTTAAGTCCCAATATTTAGAAGGTTTGGGTGAGAAAGTGAAACTTGAAAAATATGATTAATTAATTGAGTGCAAATAGTTTTCCATCGTTTGGTGTTGGAATAATAAACTAATATCGGATAATTGAATTTTGGAAGGAACGAGTGAACGGGACCCACAGCAAGGCAGTTAGTGAACATGCAACAAGTGTGGGCATCTCTTTCTCTTTCAGATTTGTGTTTTAAATAGCTAGTACTATTATAAATATTATAGAATTATCATTATTTTAGGATTATTGTTATATTATAGTTATCATTGACATAATCACTACCAGCAATTCCTCAGTAATCACTTACTATATTTTGTTTTCAACTGATGCTCAGACTTTCATATGGAAATGCATGAAAATGAAGTTTTATAAAATGTAAACACATTGGCTATTATTTTATCTTTATGACGACTATGCTATACTACTACTACTACTAAATAATAATAGCTGGTGGCAATTCACTAAAGTGTAATATGTTCTGTACGTGTGTGTTTGTCAGGCCTACTGTTGTTTGCTGTCCGATATTCCTCTCCCAACCTTCCAGGTCAGATGATGCTCTCACTGAGTGAAGGAGGGAGGGAGTGAGTGGGTGGGAGGTGTGGCTGACTTGTTGATGGTGCAGTCTAATTGTGCAGTTTAAAAGTTCTATTATGTATGTATTGTTATGACCAGTGTTGAAATACCAGTTCTATTGTCCTCAGGTCTATGCTTCTCTTAAGAGAGTTGGATTTATTGCAAACAGAGTGTGTTTGTTAAGGTGGGTCTCTAACTGCTTGCATAGTTTTCTTCACACTTTAGTGCTTATGTTATTATAATGCATTGCTTCCGCTCACGATCAACAACTTAACTGCTTCATTCAGACATTTGTTAGTGACTAAAGAATCGAAAGCAACACTTTGTTTAAATTGCATCCAAAGATCACCACAGCTCTTTGCAGTTTTGTAAACCAATGAAGCAGATACTGTCTATTGGTTCTTTTTCCCAAGAGGGATTTGTTATTTTTTTCAAATTGTTGTGTTTGTTTTTGTTGGTGTGTAGTAGACAACATAGCGGTGATTCATTAAAGCCAGATGCTGAACCTCACTTGCTGTTGGCTCATGTTTGTCCACTCTGCAGCGATCGCCACACTGGACTGACTATTGGAGCCACACGGTGAGTGAGTGAGTGAGTGAACTAGTCCCCACTATTTCAGTGCTTGTTATTTTTACTACTACACAACAGGCACTGTTAAAAGCATTCCTTTTATATTAAAACATTCACAAGTACACAAAACATTGTTGTTGTTTTTTCAACTCAGTGAAATATTAGATGAGTGGATTAATAAGGAAGAGATGAATTAATTCTTTATTCTCACTAGAAATTGTATCACCAGCAAGACATTTTCAAGTCTAACAGGTTATTAGTCATTATTAGTCATTCACAATTGAATAAGTAATATTATTTCTACATATTAATTGCTGTAAAAGAAAAAGTTTTATATGTGTTTGTGCTTGGACCATTACTTCTCTAGTTGTTTGTTTTTTTGTTTGTTTTTAATTCTTATTTCCCCGGCACTTAACACCATTTGTCACACTATTCTTCATCTGGCTGGATGTATTGAAATTCTGTTTCTTGCATGACCACTTGTTCATAAATTTGTGAATTAACTTTGAAGTAGAGTAGTCTGTCTGCCAAGTAGAGTAGTCTGTCTGCCATAGTTTTGTCTCTGGGAAATTATAGAAGTGAGAGAGTTCTGACCTGACTCCACCCACTAAAGATGCATGTATGCAAATAAAATGCTAAAGCACATGCTATTATTTCTGGGCTCCATTGTGTTTACACACTGAAAGTAAAGAAGATAGAGAATGCCAGTGTTGTATATATTTTGCAGTTAGAGATAGTCAAGTCTTAGTTTGGTGTCCATGTTTGATGTATTTATGTTTGGCTTTCCACAAGATTCTTTTTTTGTGTGTGTTAGAATTGTAGTTTAGCAAAGACAGAAGAGAAAGCAACAATGGACACTTTCATATTGTGAGTGTTGGATTGCTGCAGACTTAACTAGAAACAAAAAATACACACAAACATTGCACATTGATGGTTCTCATACATTGTTAGTGTTGGCACAATAACTGGCAGATCTCCATCGAAAGAATAACTTTATTGCTAAAAATGATCCGTGGACGCTTTCTGTTGTTATGATAACAATACCTCAAAAACACACAGCCTAACTGTGTGGTTGTCATCCAGCGTGCAGTCCAAGCACTTGGACTAGCTATTCTTTAGCAAGTATGAAATGCATAGACTGGTTTAAATGCATAGACAGGTTTAAAGTTATCTGAAGCTGAAAGCCCTTGATTTGTCTTGGTCCACTTCACTACTGATATGCAATTGGTCACATATTTTGTTATTGTCATTAAAAGTGTCAGGAATGAGGTTTATTTTAGCTATGCAGTCTATGAGGTATCAAGTGTGATTCACACCTAGTGATTGGCCATTGTGTTCATTCTTAGCCCCTCTGGAATCTCGTCTGACCTCATTGAACTGTGCATCATAAGCAGTGGCCAGGTTCGTTTCGGCTGACTCTGCATGTGATAGAAACATTCCAAGATCCTTGCATTCTTCTCATACCTGCTGCATTGCACACTAAATACTGCATAGAAACGCTGTATTTTTCTCTGCTGGCCACTTTAATCTCTCTCTCTCTCTCTTCATTATTGTCGTGTTGGACTGAAGAGTTTATTTGGACTTTGTTCCTGAAACATTTCTGACCTTTTGAAGAGTTTAAATAGCGGTCTTCTTTTTTCTGACTGGCAGACAAACAAACCTTCATTCCAGCTGGTGTGGGGAGGAGGTTCTCTAGTCCTCCTGTGCTTGTACATTCAGTGAACACTTCTATCAGTGCTCTCTTTAATTTGCATGGACAAGCTAGCTTCCCTCTCTTCTTATGGATCAAACTAGATTGTTATTATTGTATTTAGCTATCATTTACTTATTAATGTTCACGATAATTGGGAAATTGGTAGTTATAACGCCAAATCTTACACTAGCGGTTTATGAAACTTAGAGAGCTGTGTTTAATTTTTTGTACTGCTTTTATAGTTATTGTATTTAGTTATCACCGGCATGCATCAAGTGTGTTGAGATGTAGTCACAGAGCACGAGTGAACCAACTGTGTACTGTTGACATGACTTGCAAACAGGACATTAGTGTACCAACTTATCTCTCTGGTTGGGCAGAGGAAGGGGAGAATCCAAACATATTAAAAAATATATATATTTGGGTACCTCCAGCAGAAATTTGTCTTAAAAAATACAGTAAATAAATAAATTAAATGGTTGGGAAGATTTTCTCCCCAAGGACGTGAATAAATTAATTTTCATTCTTGTGCAGTGAACTCCAACAGGCCAACGTGCTTTAGATTATGTTAAATAGAAATGATCAGACCATATATGAGCTTGTGTTTATCATACACAGGCACTCTGACCAGCTCCTCAAGTGGGTGGGTGGGATGGCTGGGGAAAGAATGCTAACGTGTGGTACAGTAGAACCTCCCTTACCGGACTCCCAAGTCAAGTTACAGGCACCTCCCTCTACCGGGCAGCTGCTATGTACCTTGTGGTTAGGTAAAGTATCCCAACTAGCAAATTTGACAGCTGCTTTTGGATAGGCAGTTCAGCTGGCAGCACTATTTTGAATGCATTCTGAGATAAGGGCAAACCTGAGATACAGGCACCCCCCTTGAAACCAAGGTGCCCGGATAAGAGAGGTTCTACTGTAATGAGTATGGCCACTCATTCCAAACAGCAGAGGGAGGGAGGGAGCTATGCCACTCTATCACGCTCGACTGGACAGGTCATAGTTATCTGGTGCAGTGCAACTGTATCGCTGATAGAGGAACAATTAGTCAATTTGTCTTGGATTTCTTTCTGGTTACCTCTAGTTGTCTGTAATGAAGACTGGCTGTTGTGTGTCTGCTCTCATTGCTGCCATGTTTATCAACTACTGAGGATGCCATTCAAATGTTGTGTGAGAATGCTTGCGAACCAACTGAAGTTTAGAGGAGTGTGCGCTATTAAATTGTTAATTTTTGCTTCCCCCCCCCCCCTCCATTGTGTGCAATACACCATGTCATATGATCCACGAAGATGTGTATATTTCTCAGCCTTTCTTTCACAGATTTTTGAACACATATTTAGAAGAATAAACAGGCTGGCTCATGGACTTGAACCCAGGACCTCTCTAGTGTAAACCTGTTCCACATAATGCCAGTTTAAAAGTTACTTTGTAGATTGCATTCTACTGAGTGCAATTCTGTCGGTCAAGCGATTGCCCATTGTACTGTAATAAATGAAGGGACTGATTTGAATACAAGTTTATGTTTTGCTATTGTTGTTTTAAGCATCAAACATAAAATTCCATTATTGTTTCAATTATGAGGTATAGGTCAACTAGAACAGCAACACTCACACTGACCTGTTCGATTTAAGTAACTAAAAACTCAATTCACAAAAACGACTATAGACTATTTATAAAAACATTACTAGTGTTTGTTGCCTTTTTTTTTTTTTTTTTTTTTTCCCTCCAAGTATCTTTGTTAAGCGGCTCTATGACTCGCCCAGTTTCTGTAGATTGTCTGTTGTTATTGCCCAAATAGCCAGTTGGGGAAAATTATGCATTGATGAAAGCAGTGTAAACATTTTCTTCCATTGTCAGTTTGTAATCTTAGCACGATATGTTTACATGTGTGTTGTGTTTATAGCACTCTAGCCATTAAGAGGTGTTAATTCATTGATAAAGGTGTTTGTGGGTGCTAGTTCAGCAACAGTGGCCATATTTGTGGCACCACCAGCTATCATTTCAAGTAGTCCAGTTGTGATAGATTGTAATTGGTTAATGACTGATAGAGTCCCAAATGCTCCCAACAATTGCCTTTCAAGTCTCCCTGTACACAAGTCAACAAGGTAAACACATCTTTTATTCCCACTGCACTGAAGGTTGCAGTGTTAAAAATTATCCATTCGCCTGATAATGCAGCAACTAAACAACTGAGTTTTAGAATGATTTAGTGTGTGTGTGTGTGTGTGTGTGTGTGTGCTGTGGTGAGCACGGTCATTGTAAATGATGGATGACAATAAACAGGGTCTCCTTGGAAGGTGGTAAATTGAGATGTAGTAAGTCGACGTAGTGCAAGCGACTATTGCTACTCTACAAGTTGTGTATTCTCGTTCGTGATAATGCACTCCCAAAAGCTGCACACAAAAAGCAGTTCTTTTAGAATCAGGTGATGAATATTTAAGCATTATTAATATCATTATAACACTGCTAAACTCTTGCCATTACGAACTTGAAATTTATATTTTTGAATCTTTAATCTGTATCTATGGTGAAGTTAATAAATATGTATTCTAAAAAGTTCAGGTGGAATAGTCAATTTAACACATGGTAGTAATAGATTTGTTTTCTTTTACTGTCTACTTGTTGATTTCCAGCATGTGTGACATGTTGGAGGTTTACAAGCCTTCTGGGACACACTCTACTCCTTACAAGAAGTCGGAGAGCAGGCCGCCTCATTTCAGAGTACTAGTGGCAAGGTACGCTCATAAATAAACTAGCCCCACCCACCTCATTTGTTTAATTTAACAATTTTTTGTTAGGATGGATGAGCAGTTTCCTTCACAAGAACGACTCCAGCAGTTGCATGCGATAAAGCCAGAGGCTCCGCTACGTGTCTGTGTGGTTGATGGCGGGAATCTAGCCTATTATACAATACATTTTAACAAATCTTAACAACATCACAATACACTTTGTTATTGATCAGTAATTTTAAATTCTTCAGAAATTAGCCGCCAAGTTGAACAAGATTTTCCACCCTGTTGTTCTCCTATACAGCAGTAATAAAGACATTTGATGGCACTTTCATCTAAGTTTTCAGACTAAATAAACACTAAGAGAATGTAACATTCCATATGTGTTAAATGAATAGTCATACTGTCATGCCAGAAACAGTAAGATGTTAAAAAAGAATCTGCAAGAACTTGACCTTGGCATTCAGAACAACAGAGATATGCTAAAGTTCAAGTGTTTCTGGCACGTCTCCTCTGCATGCACTTGATGGTGGCAGAGGAGAGTTTACCTCCAACTCCTCCACTCCTGTTACCATGGTGAGAGGAGGTGGCTGTGGTAGCGGCAGAGACTGGGACAGGTTTACTGCTGGCCGAGGTCAACCCCACACCGGGCAGCCTGAAGGAATGGACAGAGGAATGGACAGAGGAATGCAGCTGCAGCACTGGGGGGTTCTTGAGCATGGCCTGAATGCAACACAAGGAGACTGAGATGAATACTGAGTTGACAGGTCTGGGGGCTGAATGAGATAATGAGAAAGCTAATGAATGCGTCAACACTGGGCTGTAACTCAGCAACCAGTGAAGTATGCAGCCATTTTCTGGCTCTCTACTTCTGTCAGTTGTTTGTTTTTGAGTTAAAGCATTATTTGGACGGGTATCTGGTGTCAGGAGGTCAAACTGTAGCACGCTGGGTATGCCATAACCTCTCAAGAGGTCACTTGGTGAAGTGATTGGATAATTTCTAGGCTAGTTTTGCATTGGCAGTGGACAGATTGCAGCACTAGGGTGGGGGAGGACACGGCCGGCATGGGAAGATGGAATCTCAGCTATCCCTCTCTCATAATAATTGTGAGTGGCTTGCTGGGAACTTTGTGCGACCTTGCACTGTTCAAAGACATCAGACCAACAAATTGTTCTAGTCTGCCATTGATGTTACTCAATAGTCATAACTCAATTCATACCTACAGCAATGAAATGCATATCTCTTACCACAGTCACTTTCATTCATGGAAAGAAATAAAAGAAAAAGAAAAAAAGGAAAAAAAGAAAAGAAGGAAATGGTTCGTGTAACAAAATTGCTGTTGTGGCGTACCACTAATCTGAGTGTTTATTGTACTACATAATGTGCTCCAGAGGGCTGAGGTTTGGCTGGTTGTTTTAAATTTATTAACCCCATGGTGTACATGTGTGTGTGAGGGTTGCAGTAATTGCCCTGTCTGCCAATCATTCACTCTGTCTCAAGTAAAGGTGACCCACTTTTAATAGCAATACCAAACTGCACTTCTTAATTGAGCCAGAGTTTTCATTAAAAAAAAAAGAAAAAAAAAAAGGCAGTCAAATTCTTAAGTGCCTCCTCCTCCCCCCATATATTTATTTATTATAGTTCCTCTCCAGTTAGACTGAGGGTTGGCTGGCTTATATTTACTCTCCAGTTAGACTGAGGGTTGGCTAGCTTATATTTACTCTCCAGTCAGACTGAGGGTTGGCTGGCTTATATTTACTCTCCAGTCAGACTGAGGGTTGGCTGGCTTATATTTACTCTCCAGTTAGACTGAGGGTTGGCTGGCTTATATTTACTCTCCAGTTAGACTGAGGGTTGAATACATAGTTGTTTTATAGTTCATTGTTGGGATGTCTATTGTATTCTTTGTTGCACAATAGGGCACAAACATTACTAGGAAAGTCATTGTGGGAGAACAGTATTGCTCAGGACCAGTCCCAAACTAGCCCTACAGCAACAACTTCATTGAACTCCTAACTACCAAACTACTTGTTTATCACTTTCCATCACAAGTGACACTTTAATAATTAGTCAGTGTCTAATTCATAACATTTAACACTCCATTCATTAGCATAGTCTGTACAATAAACAAGCTTGTTTGTCATAGACTATACATATTTATATAACCTAGCTAGTCACATGCGAGCTATCTTATTGGTCCACTTAGTGAATCTATTCAAGTAGCTTCATGCTCTGCAGCATTTAGAAATTGAGTAAATGGGATGCTTGCTGCTACACTCCAAGCTTTACTGTCAATAATTTTTTTCTTGTTTATTTAGGTTTTAGCTGTTGTTGTTTTAAAACAATTAAATTAGGATATTATTATGAATCAGCAGCGTTTAAAATTCCTTGGCTTTGATGCTCGGACGCCACAGATCAAGACCTCAGTCAGATTCCTAAACACAGCAGATTCACAAAATCCTAATCTTAACTATTATATTATATATATTATACATTGGAATTTAGCATTCAATATTTCCCCATATTGAACGCTCGATACAGAACACTTCAACGTGCCAGTGTATAGATCTGGACAACTGAATGTTTGAAAGTATGGAGCAGTTACCTCTGAACAAAAGAGGCTTGGAGCAGTTCATAGGCTATTATTAATAATACACGTATCACAGTTTACAATATTGTGAATCTGCTGCATTTAGGAGTCTAAGCTCTCGAGCTGTAGTATACTTGCTATGCTTAGACACTACTCGAGGCTTTGGATTCCTGAACGCTGCCCATTCATGATATCCGGTTTTAGAATGTACAATGGCTAAATGCAACAAAGTCCAATAAATTGATTTCTAAATACCGTATGTAACAACCAACGAGATTGCTCGCATGTGACTAGCTATGTTCTAATTAATATAAATACATACATCACTCTAATGCCTAAAAGAAGAGTTCCTTACCCCAAGACCAGGACCTCTGCTTTGAGTGTGTGATCGAGCTGTGCCATAGTGATTTTGACTAGACCAGTACAAGAGTTGGTCAGATGGCAGAAGGTCAAAGAAGATGGCATGGAGACTGTTTCTGGCCACAGACAACTAAAATAAGTCAACACACATGTATGCCAGGAACCACCTCGTACATAGTCCAGACCACACCCACCTGAGCTATGGTGCTGAGCTTGAGCTGTTGATCTGGTGCACTGAGAGGTTCCTGTAGTGTTGCAAGTACATCGAGTAGATCCTGCAGTTGCACACAAACCATCTGATACAGAGAATGACCCAGAATTGACACTCAACAGTTCGTTCTTGATCCTTGATCTGTAGCTAAAAACTAGTGTCGGGGTGAAATTCTATTACAGCTAACTAATGGTGTACTTGAGCACAAATGGCGAGCGAGCCTCCTAGTTAGGTTACATAAAAACTACAGTATTGTTACAGAGTGTATTTTAACTTCTACCTCCGTAGTTCATGTAAAACAGTATATAGCAGTTGATTATAATTTCAGCAGACAAATACAGAATTACTCTCTTACCTCAATTTACTACTGACAACAAGCCCAAGTGTATATGTACCAAATATACATATATACCCGATTTTCAATTGTTAACCCCTAATAGTGTCTCACTCGCTCACCAAACAGAAAAACTTGATAAGAGAACCTTCTCTGCCGTTCAAGTGACCCAGTGCTTTAAATTGGAATAGCAGACTGCAATGCTGTTGTCTGCTAACACATAGCTTGTCTGTCTGTCCACATAGTCAGTGTGTACCTACCTCTATGTATGGTAAGTAATGCACTAAAACAGAACACATCTAGCTAATTCTCAGTCATCCTTAGACTCAAACATCTCCCTCACTTCTCACACTTACCCTCCATCTACTAACAAGTTGAGATGACCCCATACAATCACAACTTAACAAAAACAGACCTTGACAGTCCTAGCAATAGCTTGGACCTTCGGAGAATGGAAGAGTCTTCTAGTGAGGTAGCCCCTGGCAATTGCCCCTAATAGACTGCCTGGAGTGCGACTCTTATCAGCTGGATGAATCATCTGCGTGCTACGCCTTCCTCTATCAACACCTCCAGCTAATGACCCTTTACCATCCATTCTCCTGCCACTCTGAACTCACACACACACACACACACACATACACACACACAAATCAAGATTCCTGATATAATAATTGTGTTTTCCCAAGCACGCACTCGGCTTACTTTTGCACGACTGGTGAGTGATGGCGTACGAGAATAAACATGAAGTGGTGGTTGTGGTTGTATCTCAGAATTTTCAGTGCCTGTAGAAAGGCCACCCCTTACCACCTCAAGATGTCCACTCTCTCCTAACTCTCCTCTAGTAGAATGATCATTCCTTACCGACTCTACTCTTGAAGAATAGCCACTCCTTACCAACCGTATTCCTGAAGTGGAATCATGACCAGGAGCCACAGTTGAATAACCACGCTGTACCAACTTCTTATCACGGTCAGATACATCACCAACAGGATCCTTCAAAATACACAATTAATTTATGACCTAGCAAATGAAAATCCACCCCCCCCTCTCTCTCCACCCTCCCTTTAAATTTCATAGATACTCTTATATCACACATGAGTTAGCATATGCTAATTTCAATGAACACACAATGAGCTCATACAGAATTTGAGACGAGAATATTTAATAATTTTAGTACATATTCTAAATCTCTACCTTAAAATTCATAACACAGAGAATTAGTTAGTCTCAGCCAACATGCACTCGTAACTGTGTCATATTTCAATGAATATTTATGCCCCTATTATTACATATTAGGCTATAACTGTATAATTTATATAGGTAAAATAATACATGTGTTTTTAATTTATATTAGTGGGTTTAACCTAGATAACTTCAGGACTGATTAACTACTATATACTAATTTATAATAAACAATTTCCACCTGAAATTCTATGCCTGCCCTGTTCTAGGATCACAACTTGAATATCAATAACAGGCAAAAATTGATGTAAATGTTTTTCTGTGTGGTGCCCATGTAATAGCAGTAGATTGGAAAGTATTTTTAGAGTGTTTTTGCCAAACAGAATATATGAAGATGCTGAAACTTCACCAACCGCCACCCCACCACTCTACTCGAGCACACCGTAACCATTCACCACACAGCTCCTGAACAAATAAAGCACTACTATCTAAACTCACTATTGTCTGTGGTCACTAGCACTAACCTGCAACACGCACACACACACAAACTCCACAACAATTCCAATTAATCACACAAATCTCCTGATTTTAGTTCACACCATAATTCACACGTTCCCTGTCCCACAATCTGCCACATTACTCACAGTCCCATCAAATGCCCGGAGATGAAGCTAGCTAGAGATCAATTAGTCACCAGTTTGCTAGTCTTGTGGTGGTATTTATGGCCAGGTAAGGCTACGAATTGCTGGACGATGGATCCTATTCCATCATTAATCATGTCTGTTTGTTTGTTTGCTTGTTTATACAGCATGGGCCCAACAGACTATGCTGCTCTCAGAAGAGAGAGTGGTCTCAGAAGCTGTGCTCATTGGAGGAGTGAGGAACAACCACATCAGACAAGCTGTTTTTCCTGATATCAGATTTACTTGTCCTGGTAACTTAACCAGATGGTCCTTAGTGGCTGTGCCAGTGGGTGGAGGATCCAGATACCCGCAGGTCCAACTATGGAGGACAGGGTCATCCGCTAGACGGTTTGTGAGGTACTCTGGGGACAAATTGTCAGCCTCCTCTCCCAACCCAGAGGGAAGAGTGTATCAAATCACAAGAGATCCTCCTTTGGCCTTCCAAACTGGAGACTTTTTAGGAGTCTACAACCCCACCGTCCCAAAGCTGTCCTTCAGGTACCAAAGAGATGGAGCCTCAAGAAACTATTACATTGATGGCCCCATCAATCCAAGGGACTCTATTAACCTAGATGAAGTTGGAGTTCAGAGCAATGGCAATGACTATCCATTAGTGTCTGTGGAAGTCACACCTCCAGAATGTGCCTCAGGATTTATAGACTACAGCGCACTTGTAAAGAAAGCATCCTTATTAACTGGAACAAATTCAAACTTGGAGTTCTCCGGCTCAATACAGAGGTAAAGTGTGTGTGTGTGTGCGGGGGGGGGGGGGGGGGGGGATGGTTAAAAATTTTTTTTGCCTGTTTTTTTTCCAGGCATTTGTGTAGAGGGGTTTTTCGATTTTGGTGGTGGTGACAAAATATAAGTGTGTGGGCAAA
>WLWI01003891.1_pt1 | contig 12739 bp, 6 predicted proteins | sample 6701501 | NCBI WGS metagenome assembly WLWI01 (sample SAMN12718690, study PRJNA515312) | sponge metagenome | isolation source: marine sponge | host: Mycale hentscheli | place: New Zealand: South Island, Marlborough, Capsize Point | collected 2014-11-01
AGAGAAAAGAAAAAAAAAAAACTCAACAGGAGACGAAACGCGAGATGAGAGATGAGTCCGGAGGGGCATGCCGGTGGTGGGGGGGGTGAAGGGGGCTACTTGTTTAGAGAGGGAATCCCAATGCTATCCTCCCTCCTTTCCTATGTACATGACATAAATGAGGTCAATTTAATTATCAGTTATGACACAAAATTGAATGTCTCACCTCCAGGATCAGCTGTCATTTGATTTGTTATAAAAACTCCAACATTATACTCTGAATAATAACATAATAATAATAATAGTAGTAATAGTACTAATACTACTACTAATAATAAGTATAGCAGTAACAATAATAAATAATAATAATAATATAATAATAATAATAATAATAATAATAATAATGTGCCTTTTTCTTTACCTAGACCCTCAATACATAAAAAAAAATCTCATCAGAATAGCCTTCGTCCCTAAGAGGGGCCATGATAAACAATGTTCTGATGCTTTCCCATAGGTCATTAGGTCATGTCTTGGGAGTTGATACAAAAGTATATGAGTTTTGATATCTGTATTTATAACTAATTCTCTATTCTATAGAGCACTTTTCTATAGAAAAGTATTCAGTTTCAGTTTCTACTCAATCCAGTGCAAAACATACTCAAAGCCACAACAAATGTGTAATTATGTCCTATCTATTGTTCTAAAACACAACACCATAGTGTCTTTAATGCAAAAAATTGTCCTACATTACTCCTGACCCTCTGATATCTTCTGTAGTCTTGACAAATATTGTGCCAGTTTTTGTTGTCTATCTGCCAGCTCTCCTCTGCCGGAGTAATCCACACGGAACAGAGCCATAACAGAGTCCACTATCTAGGTAATAGAGAGAGAGAATCAAGTTGAATTAGTATAAAAATGTGATGCACGCACATCATACTATGCAATATATCATGTCAGCAACAAAAATTTTGATTATGTCGAATCTTCTTGATTAGTAATAACTTGAACAATTCAAATCTCTTACGACATATCTCAATTATTACTACCAGTGAAAATTGAATAAAATCAAAAATACTATGCTATATCTCAGTTTTTACATGCATGCAATAAAGCTATTTATGCAGATAGGAATGAGGAAAGTAAGATTTCAGTGGTAGTGTATGTTACTAACACAAAGTATGTACTGGACACTGCAGGCATTGAAGAAACATGGATACCGTTTGTTGGTGCCAACACTTTCACAAGAGAAGAATTCTAAACTCTCTAAGTTGGCAGTAACCTATTGAACAAAAGGCTTAACACTCCTCTGTTAGAATAACAAGTGTTTCGCCAAGATTATTTCATTTGTCTGATAAAAGTGATAAATACTATTCATCTGTAATATCATTAATCACCTAAACTTGGCTGGGACTGAACTATTCAATAACTCCATTAATGTAAAAGCTACAGCGGCCTTCTGTTTTGGCAAGAAAATCCTTAGATGATATTGTACAAATCATGCGTATAATCAGGCAATGGACCGTAGAACCTGGACCAATCCCTTTGATACTGTGTTTCAGCACTTTCTTCATTACACCAGTCACTAGTTATACTGACAGGATATTTCTATAGGAAATTGATAGTAAATAGATTTGAGGGACTCAACCAGGTGCAGAGATTAAAATATATACCTAATCAGCTATACATGGTACATTTAAAGTCAACCAACTATAAACTGATGTGCTTTCATTAAGCATACCAGCAACTTGAAGACTCCTGGCTCTTCATGGAGTTTGGCTGCAACGTCATCCAATAGCTCCATCTGATGTTCACCTGGACAAGCATGTGTGTGTGTGTGTGTTTGTGTGCGTGTGGTGTGTGTGCATGCGCACGTGTGTGTGTGTGTGTTAAATGTATTGCATGAAAGAGAGAGAAAGAGTTCCAAGAAATATTGAGATGAGGTGTGATAATACTTTGTAGCATTCTTGGCATTCCTTCATATGGCGCTAACAGCTACCTGCATGCTTCCCTGCATCCCAGTCATGCAACACCTTGATCTACCATCACCCGGCCACGTAATTCATACTAACTCACTCACTTGTGTATGCTCTTGCATATAGCACATTGTCCAGCATGGCTTGGTGGTCCAGATTGAATCGATCTGCTATCTCCCTTAATCTGTCTGGGCGACTGGATACTCGAGTAAAGGCTATATAACTGATGGATTTTCAGAAAGAAAATACTGAGGTTGGTGATAGTGATAGTGGTGGTGTCAATGGTGTGTGTTTGTGTGCATGTGGTATGTATGTGTGTGCATGTATGTGGCGTGCATGTGTATGTACATTAACTACATACTAAGCTAAAGGGCCTGGGGCTGCTAAAAACTTGAAAGTGAAGGTTTTTTGAAACCACTTTGTGCCAGTTTTGTGGTATAACCAGACCACTAAATGATGAGATGGTTGTCCCTCACTTGCCGAGTAGTATGTCTCCTTGTGGACTGGACGGGGAGCCAAATAAACCAGAGTCTGACAGTGCCAAGTCTAGGTGGGCACAGGATTTAACGAAAGGATACAATGTATTCTGAAAAAGGAAATGACAAAGTGAGCGTGAATGCAATCAAGTAGAGGTCACAAGATAATAATGTACTTATACACATTCCAACTGTTTCTCAGGAGACTCAGGGAACATGTTTATAACAAGGAATTCATTGACAAAAAAGGTGAGGAGACCTCTAGAATTCTCTTGACATAGAGCTGCAGTAGCCATAAATATTTTTCTCACATACTAATGTTACTAGCCACATGCAAACGCTACAGCCATATACTATATGCATGTACTCATAATGAACTTGTATATGGTCAAAAACTACAGTGCAAGCTCAATATTTTAAAAAGACACAGGCATAATTAAATCCATATGACACATTTCAATACAAGGATTATTATGAATAACAATTAAAGATTACTAGACAATTAATTAATTAATCGGTCAAATTTGTCTTGATGGCACATACTATACCACTGATATAATATTTAGCTGATCCCAGCTTCTCTCAAATTTGTGGCTGCTGACATCTTGTTCTACAAACTTTTGCCATCCTCATCACAAACACTTGACAACTCAAAAGCCATGTTAGTGAAAGCTAGGCTACTGCCAAAGACTGGAGTTTCGATGCTTGCTTTCAATATGAATGGATGCATTGGTATGACTCATTAAATACTCAATCGTATGCTTGTTTAGACCAAGAGTTTTGTATTATTATATGTATATATAAAATAGAATTGGCAAATAAAAATTGCTGATTGAGATTCGCAAACTAATAGTGGTTTAATTAAGGAGTCGGTACCATCTACTCAGATAGGATATAACTTAGCAATCAGCAGACATACTCACAGCTTAGCTAAACATGGCATGTGTAATTTTTGCTGATTAAAGAAAAAAACTCAGGAAAAAAAAAAGTATTTTGTTTATTTGTTTGTTATTCTACACCACCTCACCTCAGTATCAATATACACCACCTTGCCTCCACTATAACCATTCCTGCCTGGCAGCTGTGTAGTTACTGCAACAACAACAACAACAATTCCACAAGTCAATAATGTTGTATTATTGGTTATAATTATAATTTAAATATTCATTTACTACTTGACATAATATGCCTCAAATGAATATTATACATATTTAATGGTCTCTTTTCAGGCTAGGGGTGTTCAGCTGAAATGTTCATAATGAAAATGATTGGAAGCTAGATATTTATCTAACAAATACTTTTATAACTTAGGTTTAAGCTTTGATCAAACTATATATATAATATATATATACACTGTTGTTAAAAATGCACAAGGTGGGTGGAAAACTGATTAAGAAAAGTTCAGTGGGAGTCACTTGTTCATTATTCACCCGTGCACATGCTCACATGCAATTGAAATTGAATCTTGCCTGGGTACAATCCTTTATGCAGTAATAAATGTGCAGATAGCTATTCACCATAAAATGCATTTCCTACCCCAACTGGCTGACTCACCACAGAGAGTATGCGATAGTTGTGTCTTTCCGGTTCTGAATTCTGTACGCAAACAAAAGGAGAACAACAAATAAATAGAGCTAATCACTGCAATAATCTGAGCTGCGTGCCAAGTAGACAGCAATATTTGCACACAGTGGCGCCCACACTCTGTGTGAACACACACCCAATTACTTGCACACAGCCCACAGTCGACGCACAACCGCGAACACATGTCTGCAATTACAGACTACAACATGCTATAGATGCCACTAGCATGTACCATTCCATAACACACAGGAATGACTGATATTCTGTAGATTTGCATATATATTATGATAGTGTGTGAGTTGCACATGTGAATGATTAATTGCTTGTACAGTACATGCAATTATGCATGGGAGAGGACACTGGTCAGACACTTACCTCCAAATACCTCGGTAATGGCCATACTCTCTATCCCACCTACAATAGGAAAGAAAATGTCATTCCTGTACAACATTTATGATGTGGGAAGATAAGGAGTGCTGCCCCATAATGATATAATATGCCAGCACTGTACAGAAGATACAGAGCAGTCAAGTTCCACAGAGCATAAGGCAATAATTATATTTAGCATTAGCAATGCCGTATATTCCTCCCTATGGCATGAATGTAAGAATGAAAGAGTAGGGGAGGGGAAAAGGAAGGGTAAGAGGAAGTGAAGTGATGAAATGAGAAAGATTTCAGGGGGAATCCATTGGTAGAGAAGGCAGGTCCAGTAAGGTCAGAATTGTCACCATACTTCCTCTCACATGAAGATCATTCATCACAAACCTCCAATTAGCTTGCTGCAAAATAATAATAATAATAATAATAATAAATAAAATACACGATATAAAGTCTGCTGAAATACAGCAGTGATAATGACAAAACATATTAAGTGGGAGTTAAGTGGTGCTAATCACAGCGAGAATTTGGCACCAGTTAATACCTTTATAGTGACTGAGATGTATACACTTTTTATTTTATTTTATTTTTTAAGTAAATACAGCTATAAATGGGAAGATTCCCTGCCCCATCCGTAGTAACCTACCTGGCAAGCAAGGTTTGTAAACAGCACATTGTAATACACTCCTATCACTTTGGAGTAACCATAAATAGTAGGTTCTATGGCTGCATTTATATCTAGTATTGTATGGCTTACATGTAGAAACTCGACAAAAAAGAGACACGAGTCTTAATACGGAAGTGAGTATTGTACATATAAGTGCACCAAGGGTGGTATAATAATTCTTAGTATGCACAGAGGTCAAAGTATCTTGCTGGACAGACACATCAAGGCTCGATGACCTAATTGTTGAAATAAACTCTCAAATTACATCAAGTCCAAAGTTTCTGACCGAGTCACAAAAAATACTGCATTATTTCACATTGACCTGTCCATTATTACAGAATATAAGATTTGCTCCTGGGTAACTTGTTGTTTTTGTTCTGTTACGATAAAGGCTATTAAATTACACTCTCTCCCTGTTCATGTAGTTGAATGAAAATGTATAATATCTGTTCATTTATCTGTACAAAACAAAATCCTTGACAATGCATACGTTCTGAAGATTGGCTATTTCATGTTAGCTATCTCGGCTCAATTTTTCTTCGTTTACCAAAGTTTGACACTATCAAAATAATCCCACTCAGTTTACTTGAGTAAGTGCATGCACCTAGCTGGTTAATTCCCTAAGGTTGAGCCAGTCTGGTCCTTCAAACTAAAAAGAGACAGACTGACAGGCCCCAAATACTTCATCAGGACTCACTCAAGCTCCATACTTCCTGTCGTAATTTTGAATATGTATTTTCTTTTGTCGCTGTACTCCAGAGCTGTCTGAAACCCGTCATCCTGTGTAAGTGAAATGCCAAAGTAAAAATAACATTAGATAGACAATCATCTTGTATTTCAAACTTCCTTCCAGTCAATTATACTTCAATGCTCTCCAAAGGTTATTACCATACCATCCCTTACTCTTTACGATGAACCCATAGAACAAGCCATTGGAGAGACTTCTATCAACCAACATAATTACATGAAGAGCTTCCCTCTAAATTAATTGTGTGTGGAAACACATGTTTTAACTCACACTTAGTTTGGCTGCTGCTTCCTGGATTGTTGGGGAAAATGCAATGAATATTATTTTGACTGAGTTAATTGACTTGCCTTACCTTAATTTTTTCCACCTTCGCTTCAGAAAATCCCTTAATTGCACACAATTTCTTTTTGGTTGTCATAATTACACCCTAAATAAAATATAAGAATATAGCATTAATAATAATAGTAGTAGTACATGTAGTAATAATAGTAGTAGCAATAACAATAATAATGAATAAGATTATAGCTCAATACATGCTTCATTTTGCATTACCTAAATGTATAGGAAAGACAAAAGTCAAATGTTATAGTAAACATCCTTTTATTTGGAGTGTATTGAAATTGTTAAGTTTTGAGCTACCATTTTTTATTCTCATCATCACAGCAGTAACTATATTCTCATGTTCCCTTTGTTGTTGCTTTTGTCATTTATGCCTAGATTAAACTCATCTTGCAAGCACGAATCTTCTGAAGGCCAACTCAAGAATGCTATTCTTTGATAGTGCAGTTACAGGAATTACAATCAGAAAATGATATATAAAAGGCTAATCAAAAGAAGACTTTAAATACCTTAATAGTGCAGATTCCTGCACTTTTTAGCTTCAGTATGTCCGATACATTCTGAGATAAAGAAAATACAAATTTCATAGTGAAGCTTTATTTATTGAGTTAGTTGGCAGCAGCCTCAGCTACTCACAATGCCATGGTCCTGGAGCATGTGTACAGTTCGAATGAGTAAACTCTGTAAAATATTCAACAATGTGGTTACACAAACATAATTCAAAGTCCACAGGAATACATAACTGACATAAAATAGACCATGTCCCAACCCATGTTATTAGCATGTTGAGTAGTAGCTATCTAATCCTGACAGTGTTTCCGTTGTCTGGCTTGCAATCATAATTATCCTTGCAGCCATTGTACCCCTCATGTAGCTGTCCACCTTCACTAAGTATAATAGAACATAATCTATTAACAACAATCCAAATTAGTTGCTATTAATGGAAGAAAGTGACATCAATGTATCCTAATAAATATCTTTGTATGTAAAACTTGAAAAAGAAATACAAACCAGCGAATTCTATTGTACATTGAGTGTAATGATTACATACGATTTTCAATGTGAGCTTTAAAAAATAGTAATCTCTAACTGCCATTACTGAAGAGAACTTCAGCATGACTGTTGGAATGGTCGTGTTTTCATTCAATAATACACTTATTACTATCTAAATACTTCGCAGAGATATTTCTGAGTTCCATTATGTCCAAAATACTTGCCTCATCATCACCCTCTTCATCCAGGCCATCTCTGTATGCCATTTTGTCCTGTTGCATAATTACTTATTACCTCTGCTTTCCAACTTGAGAGGGGGATGTTGGTGTGGTGTGAGGTTTTCTTGGTGGCCAATGAAAATAAAAATGAAGCCTACTTAGTGCTTCACCACAGTAACCAATCCTCTCAACTTCAAGTACTTCCTCTACTGGGGGACGACAACACTGGCTAGTGGTGACAACCTCAAACCACAATACCCATGTGGTTTTTCATAAACAGCTGCAAATGAGTTTATTATTGCACATGCGCAAACCTCAGCACGCGCGTTGTCCATCCATTGTTTTTGTCACCATATACACACACAACGTTTGGCAGGAAATATAAATGTAGTCTTAGATGATATCCTACGCTAGGAATAAAGTAGAAAACTTCTCTAGAGTGAGAATATACGTTTTTGATGTCAAAATAGTTATTTAACTTTTGTCTTGCAACTAATACAAAGCGAAGGTGATGCTGAAATCTGCAACTCTTGGAACATTCTGGCAGGATAGCCACGCGGGGGGTAGTTCCTTTACGCGCGTCAGATGCATCAGCAATGGCTCTCAGGTAGAGACCCAAATCTACGGGGCCTGGAGAAAAAAAACGAGGGCCAACAGCGTCCCGGACTCCGCAGCCAGCAAGAGGTTCCTGCGATTTAGAAAAAAACACAAGACGTTCGATGACCCTTCGATAATGATTAGCAACCAAATTAACACCTGTAACGGTGGCCAAGAAGGAAGCATGATGACGACAGAGGACGCCTCTTCCAGAAAAAATCAAGAGAATAGATTCTCTAAGGTGAAAAGGTACAGCTCTAGTGTGGAGATAGAAATTGAAATACCCTCAAATGAAAAAGAAGTAGAATCAAGGCACTTGGTATGCACCTTGGACACTGAAGTAAATGGGGAGAGTGAGTCCAGTGAAGAAGGGTCATGCTGTGGCAGTGAGGAAGGAAGACAGAGTCAGAACCAAAACCGCAGCAGAACGAACAGCGTTGACATGGTGATGGCTCGTAACAAGATCCACAGCTTCTCCTCAAATCAGTCTTGTCAGGGATGTGGGCTTGGATTCGATACAACTGACAAGGTGGTGGTGTTTGAATCTGACCCTTACCATGTGAACTGTTTTATCTGTGGAGAGTGCAGTCAGGCTGTAGATGCCACGGGCAATTTCCTCGTACTGGAAGATGGATCTCCATTGTGTAAGGAATGTTCACCAACTTGCCATGTCTGTGGAGAAAAGATCATCTATGGACATGCCAACGTGCTCAACAAAGACTTTCACGAAGACTGCTTGAAGTGCTCAATCTGCAGCAAGGTAAATGGGTGGGTGGCGTCCACTCTCAATTCACAATTGTTGTCTACTTTATAGAACAATTAGAGATATTAAGACTTAAATGATCAAATAAAAAAAAAAACCCGAATATTTTTCTCCTCAAAAGTTAACATGTTGTTATTTTAAAATAATTATTGGTAGTGGACAATTACTGCTGCCGATTTACTCTGTCTCTGGCATGGACTTAGCAACTCTCAAGAAGTGTTTAAGTTTTAGCTCACAACAATGGCAGTGAGAGATTGTCACGTGAGAGCATCATATGGTGTAGTATGTGGTGTGAACGGTTTGTTATTAAAAAATATTGCATTGTTTTTTGATAGGTTTTTTTTTTAAGTCGTTGTGTAGATTCTGAGTGTCATTAGTGCTTACTCCAAATTTCCTTATCTGGCAAAAAATTGATGAGACTTGTAATTGGCATTGTTATTTTATAAGGTTGCCTGGACTAGGTGTGCTTTATTGAGCGTGCTCAGCTATCAAAAAGATTGGAATACCTGTGTGTGTGTGTGTGTGGATTACAAATTTAAATATTGAGATAGTGGGTTAGAAAAATTAACCCGCCATGTAAGGATTGAATTCTTCATTTCTCTTCTCCCTCTACTGTAGATAACATCACATGTGGCAGAGTAGCCATTTTTTTTACAAGATAAGGTGCAATTTGGGTAACAGCTTCAGTTGCTGGATTCTGTGTTGTATAGAACAGAAAAAGTGTTCAGATATGATATTTTACCTTCCTAATTAATTAATCAATTATTTTTTTTTAGGTGTTTGGTGCAATCAGTAAGGTGTACGTGTCAGGAGGTGAACCTTGCTGTGCGGAGTGTGTCACGCCAGTCTTCAACGAGGCGTGGAGCCCCAGGGCGTCAGTCAAGAGCAATCCTGCCAAGGTTCCTCTAGCGACCCACCAGGAGGAAACAGAAGCTCAAGTGGATGTGAGTGAGGGAGGAGGGTTGGTTAGTCAGTGCTGAAGGGGGGTATTTTGGGGTATTAGCTTTTCTGTTTTGAGTTTTTGGTTTTCTGCTCTTCACTTGGAGACTGAAACAGTAGAGGCAACGTTTTGGTATTTATGGAATATCTGGGATGTACTTGAAGTAAAAGGCATGTCGAAAAAAAATTGTTTCAATAGCATGTGACAGTCATGGCTAATAAAAATGATGGTGGTGATGATGATTGGTCAAAGGTGAATATAATGCTAATATAAGTCTGAATGGAAATATGCAATACTCAAGTCGGATGTAACTAGTGCATTGAAATTTTTAATACCAGATAATGGAAGGAAGTTGTATAAAAAATGTAGTAGTTAAACCATGCATTCGCAGCAACTATGGTATAAATATATATAGAGCATTTTGAGAATTTGACGGTGAAGACAAGGTGGGTAGTATTTCCACTTTCACTTTAATTGGCTGGATATTCAGAAGGACCATACATGATAGCATCCTTTACTTAGTGACCTCTGGCTGATGCAAGCTGAAGCCTCCCTAAGCCCATCACCTTATTTCTCAGATCATTTTAAGTTTCCTGTGGCAGTACTTTTAAAACTCAAGTCTTTGGCTACAACATTGGCTGGAATGCCTTGAGGCTGTTGGTCCAATTTTTATCCACAAACAATTACATTTGTTTTGTGCCATATATGATCTGATGAAATGGTCTGTGAACAGACACTGACTCTTGGCCAGTTATCTAGCACATTCTCTGTGCAGTGGATACAGAGAAATTACTCTGTGACAAACATACCTGATAGTTCTATATTACTTGGCACTCGCTCAGTAATGCCTGACACAAACAAGAATCCAGTGAAGACGAAGCAAAACACAGGGAGCCATACCCTGTGGGAGATTGATCGAGAGGGGAGGGAGACAGACAGGGGTGGGAGGTTGGGCAGAGGAGACTTGAAGTGAAGCCTGCAGATAATACATTTGGAAGTCATTATTAAAAGGTCATTTTCTAAAAGGTCATCCAATAGTGCAGTTTTTTTTTCTTTCAACTTGAGCAACATCAATATCCTGTATGGTCAGTTAGTTCCTTATGGATTCAATAAAGTGGGTTTAGTAGACCTAATTTTTCAAGTATTAAATTGCACTCACTGCAAATGTTAACCTAATATAGCCTTCCCCTGGTGGTGTCTTTTTTCTTCTTCTGTGGTTTCTCCAGGGAAATTGGTGACACTGCAGGGGTTCAACTTGAGGTAAATCTAACAGGTCCAACATCTACGAGATCAGTGGTGAACTGAGACCCATGCTTTGCCAATGTGCACTATTTAATAGTTGTAACACTGTGCACTAAAGTTAGGAAAAACTCAAGCATTTCTTGAGACATTTCCATCGTAAGGTGTTGGCAGCAATTTTAGTTTGCACGAACTGAAAGTGGGAGAATGGAATAGGTTGAGTGGGCGGGTGCAAGACCGTGCCAATGAGGGAGTATTAGAGCACGGGCAATGTAGGGAAAGTGGTTAACTCCCTCTCAATGGGTGACATGGGGATGAATAAGGTTGTCTTGTCTTCATCTCAAAACACTAAGAGGCGATATTCCTTTTAGAGTCTTTGTGGTTTGTGATGACTGGGGGCTATGGAAATTGGCACACAATAACACGCCAGCTCTCCTTTTAACTCCCCGACTTCTAACTCCCCCCCCCCCCCCTACACTCCCTGCCCTACCCTTCCTCTGTTGCGTATCTGACTGAGTGATTAGTCTTGACTTCAATTATGTCGCCTTTATTGTTTAGTTGATCACGTTTGAAGAATCTACAGTGAGGGCAACCAAAGTATGTCTAGTACCAGACTATGTATACCTGTCTAGTACAAGACTGTGTCTTCTCTCAACAGTGTATATTCTTGGTTGTTGTTTTTTCAGCACCTTGTTAGCCATTTACTTTGTCTTTGGCTCGTGAAGTATAAAACTCGACATTTTCGTATTTCCACATACTCCTGCACATGTAGCCATGCATCTATATCATGTGAAGAATGCCTATGTTCCAAGTTTCCTTGATTATTTTTTTTTGCATATGCCATTGAACACAATAAGGCTACAATTTGTGGACTTTCTTCGAGTACTTTAGGAAACAAGTTTCATTTTAGGCCTTGGGATTAATTAAAACAAACTATTTTGATCCTTTAGTTATTTAGGAGATTTTTTAGTGTGAACACAATTAATGTATCTTTGGGGCTAGAAAATAATGTTCAACATTTAATGTTTGTGACAAATAATATTTTGGGATGTAGGAGAGTTATAGACTAAATCTCCCATTCCTGATCTATTTCCCTTTTCCAGTCACCTGGATATATTTGACTAGTCAGTTGTTCAGTGTCCATTACCTACTCATGCGTATGTGTTCGAGAGAGAGAGAGAGAGAGTCGGACAAGTTTGAAACTGAGGCTTTGAAGTTCTTGACATGTATTTGAAATGAAGTGTTGATGACACTGACTAATTGCCTACATGCTGTGGTAATGACTTGATAATGGTTCATTTAAAGAATGCAGTTTATGTGTGACTTCTGTTCAAATTTGAGTAATACTACACACTATTTGTTAAAGAAATGTTACCTAATCTTTTTTTTTTTTTTTTTTTTTACTGTAGAAGTTTTTGGGCAGGAAAGGATCACACACATTACCATCACGACTGGAGAGTTTGTCACAGGCTGTCACAGACCTGCCAACTGCCAGGTAGGACATTGTTGAAATGATGAGGGAGGGTGTGGTGTAGTGCATGAGGAGAAAGGGTGAGCAACAGACATAATTAAATTTACGCAATTAGTATTAAAACGAGGGATGGCATTGGCAACATTTTTGGATACATTCTTGTAGCAGAAAGTTGTACTACTCGTTCAGAAAGCATGGCATGAGTAACTGGCAAGTTATAGCCATAGAAAATGGTTGACTATCACATTTCTCAGCTACAGGATTGCATGCTTCCTTCCGCCACACTAGCTACATTTATTTCCTGTCTTACCTGGATAACAGAGTCAGGTGAAAGCTGTAGGCTTCCTTTGTGTCTAAATGGAGGCGCATCCTGT
>WLWI01003893.1_pt1 | contig 12736 bp, 10 predicted proteins | sample 6701501 | NCBI WGS metagenome assembly WLWI01 (sample SAMN12718690, study PRJNA515312) | sponge metagenome | isolation source: marine sponge | host: Mycale hentscheli | place: New Zealand: South Island, Marlborough, Capsize Point | collected 2014-11-01
TACCAATACCCCTAACATATCATATATACAAGCCATTTGACTGAAGTAATGACATTTTTGAGAGACTTATAGTCTGCCATATGTTAGGTTCTTGACCAAGTTAACAAAGGTTAAGTGTTTAGATGTGCCCAAAGATAGTCTGCTTTCTAAGCCCAGAAGTCCCTGCAGAAACAAATGGTCAGCATTATCATTAGTTTTTTTTTCAAGGCACTTTACTAACTGATGTAAGGCTTGTGAAAAAAGTGAGTTTCAATGACCCATACATGTACCTATAATAAAAATTTAATTGAGTTCATATTGGGAGTGTGTCAATCATTTTTGCTTGCTTGCGAATTCATACTCAGGTAATTACATATGTATACATCCATGCATGAATGTATTATGTGTGCACTGCATGAATGTTAATCAAACTTGGCATAGCTAGCTTGTCATACTACAATATTGAGTGGCTTGAACATTATCTCCGTTACAACGCACCTGATATGATTATAATACAATATTATTTTTGCTATTTGTAATGATAATGATATATCATATAAAGCTTGTGTCAGTTTAACATGCTAGCCATTAGTCATTGAGAAACCAGTAGACTTAAAATAAACTAAATTCTACCATTGTTTTTATTTTGGATTAGGCTAGGCAGATCAATTAAGTGTTGCTAGCAGTGAGCAGTGCTGGAGGTAGTATTGGGGCATTTCTTGGCTGAAAGACAACCTCACAAAATGTCAGAAATATGTACATTATGTGAATTTATGTTAAGTAACTCTGAGTTAAAGGGAGATCTGCAAGGAATTACAATAAGCAGGAATTAAGAACCAGACATACTTCTATAAAAAGATCCCCAAAGATTTAAATATGCAAAATATCTGCTTCAAAATTGCATCTAATTTGTTCTGGCCTTTACTTTTGTTTCTTTTCATCAGCCGCACTAAAATTACTAAAACAGCACCACCAAAATTGTAATAGGTAACAAATGAAGTAAGCTTGCAATATTAACTTATTTTTAGCTTTTTTTGTTTACTTTTATAAACTAACAAAACTACACACATAAAAATTTTCATAGTTTTATCTTAATATTAATACTAATTGCAACAGCTATACCAATGATGAACATTATTACATTGCTAAACTACAAATATTTCCACAATTAATGTCTCTATCTAATGCTAATAAACAGAGTTCTATGTACAATATTATTTAATGTTTCATAATTCACAGTATGTCTCAATAGGCTCTTCCCCATCAGTTGAGATCCAGTAATATCCTGACCCTAGTGTTGGGTGGACATCATGGACTTGTTGACATGAAGTAGCAGGATATACTCTATCTCTTCCAAATGGCCTGGCACCATAATCTCTCACCAACAACTGAATCACTCCACGAAGAATATCTTTTGTGTCCTGACTGTTGCAACTCTTAGAAAATACTGATGTACCTATTTCTTTAAGTGCACCTGCATAATTCATAGCTATTATAAAAATGTTTACAAAATATAAAAAGAACTGTTAGCTAAATTGCTTTATCTATTAAGATAGATATACACAATTATTCTTTGTCAGCCACAATCAACTCTAGTAACATTAATGATAAGCAGTTCTACTAGATTACATTGTGGACACAAAATGAAATTACAATACTTACTACTTTCACAATAAACACGAAAACTTCCTGATAGTCTGTAGTCAGGATTATTTCTACGCTTATAGTATCCCAGATCACTGAGTTGAACTCCAGAGATGACATAGGTGTTTGTGGACTGTCCAGACAGAATAGTGCCATTGAGAAACCAATAAAATATGGTTTCACTGCAGTTGTAGACAGAGCAAGTTAGAGTGAGATAGTCTCCTAGTAACACTGGCATGGACTTAGAGGTTACAACAGCGTGAGCTATTAGTACAGGTATAAAAGTTATTAATTTCATAAATGATTATTGGCGAGCGAGGGGAGCAAAGGCGGGGGTTAGTTATCAAAAAAAAAAAGGCTAAAGTACGAAATAAAAGACAAAATTTCTCAAAACGACAGAAATTCAGAAGCAGGAGAGATAGACAAAGTAAAAGGGGGCTCCTTGACTCAAGAAGAATAGCTGAAGTTAGGAGAGATGGGGTAGAAGAAAATCTCAGATAGTTCAGAAAAACGAGAGTAGGAGAGGGAAACTCATGTAACCTTAACCAATGGTAGAGAATGATAACTGAGCAATTATAACTTGTGCTACTGTATTCTTACTTTGCAATACATCAAGCGCCACTATGTGGTGGGTACTTGCTAGTAGTTAAAAATAACCTAGCAAAATAAAGAAGGTGGACCAAGAATTGTAAAGTGATGAATTAGCAGAGTAAATATTTCCACAAAAAGTTTGTTGAGCATGAGATTGAAGTGGTACCCCTTTAACAGTATATAGCTATACAGAAATTAAATGTTTAGTTATCCATTGATAGTCGGAGCTCAGAGGTTAGCTTGTGTGTTAAGCATGTGATACTGGATTTGATTCCCTGTGACAACCAATATTTCATAATTTTTTTTAAACCTGCAAAAAAATTGAACGTTAAATCGAATCATAATAAACCCTATAAAATTGGCAGCTTTGATGGATTGAAGACTACAAATAATGTTTACCGTTTCGTTAACTCTATTGATATGACAGACTCCTTTTATAGACTCATACAGTTTTGTCTCAAGTAATGTTTTTCTGACTGATGAATATCTTTCATCAAGCTACTTATATATGTCAGATTGCAATATTAAAGGGTCAGTACAATAAATGGTAAGTTACAGGTATTTAAAAATGATTAACGTAATTATTAAGTTGACTGAATAAAAGGCATTAAGCTCCATTAGTACTATTTTATATTACTTATTACCAAAATGGTGATTGTTACTGGAAATTGTTTCACACAATAACCTTTATAGCTACTCGTATCATTTAAAGTGAGCAATGTTAGCAATTTTAGAATTTATGGAATAAATTGGCTGGTAGACTTACCACTGAGTATTATAGAAAAATAACTTATTCTTTTGTAAGAATAAAAATAATGTGGGGTGTAACGAATATAGAAATTACAATTTGGGCCATTGTAAAGAATATTTAGATGCCAGTATTCTTGAAAAACATAGTCTCCTATAATATTTCTACTGTTGTTGTATTTGAATCCAATCATTGCTCCTATTTCTTCTTCATCAAATAATAGTGCTGTGTAATTGTATTTTCCTGAATTAACCAACTCAGTATTTTTATATAGACATTTTGATGAATAATATGGCCGAATGAATGATGTATTAATTCTTGATGAAGTGTTAAGTAATAAAATAGGTTGATCATCTACAAGATAATCTGGTATAATATATTGAGTGGTGATAACATCTTCAGGATTATAAATAGGAGTGACAGACTGTTGAAGTAGAAATGTGACGGGAGCATGAAGGGCTAGGTCCTCAAATAGTGGAAGTATATTTCCATGACATTCAGGTGGGTCTACACCTGAGGAGAAGTTCATGGAGTCAATTCTGACTTGATACTTGCCAGCATCTGTCTCTACAGTGTCTGCTATAGTTAGTGTAGTTCCACAATCCGTAATGCTAATTCTCTCATTTATAGTAATTCTAGTATTATTATGATACCAAGTCAGACTTAGACTAGTGTAATATTGGCTGACATAATAATAATCAGATATATTTGCTTTAAGTTTTACTATATCATTGAGGTTCAGCTCACGAGTCAATGGAGAGATATATTGAATTATACCTGAAACTAATCTCATTTTTAAGAACACCTCAAGCTATGATGCTCTTATATATCACATAAAGTATCCCATTGTGCTTTTTTATGGCATTTTTTTTGCTGTATGTCATGAATCCATTGGACATCTCTCTTTCTACAATTATTTAAACTAATACAATATTAAAATCAACTATTTCGGATTTCTTTCAGTCAGTTAGATGTTTGTTATGAACAGCATGCTCTGCAACTATGGAGGTGTCATAAGTGCAGTCAGTATATGATGATGGAAAATAAAGTTGTAGTATTTATTATTTTCATTACATTGGTGTGAGATTATAAGTGAAGTATTGCCTTATCTGTAACTAGAAAAGATAATAAGATAAAATTCTTTTGTAATTATGTTAGAAAAAGACAGATTTAAATGATCATCTTGGTAAGCACATTTAAAAGGCTTGTTGTGGCATTAAATATTTTGTTAAGCACATTCTATATATTACATAAATAGTTAATATCTTTGAAGTATCACTGGAAAGATTTTGCTCCTTTAATAATTTTGTTTGTGTACACTAAATTTCAAATTCGGATAAACATTTAGGGATGGTTTTCTTGTGATAATTCAAGACATAGCTTTAAGACATAGTATATAGTGAGTTGATTATTCTTATATTGATGATTGTAAATTTATCAATCAAATATGATATCGTTCATTTGTGCTTCGGGTAGTCAAAAGTGTTTTCACATTAAAATTAACCTTAACGATATGCAAGCACTTGTCATTCACTCGATGTTAGTTTTATGTCAAAATATTCACCTAAATGTATCTACATATAATCCCCGAAGAAAACATCCATGTTGAAATGTAATGCTGGTATGAATTATTTTTCACAATAATTATTTGGGTGACTTTAATCAATTTATATTGTACTTCTTAGTTATAGCCTCAGGTGTTTGACTACAAATGATCTTTTTTTATTAGTTATGCAGTGTACTTTTAGTTATTATTACTATTAACACTGTTCTATTGTACTAAATTCAAAAATAAATTTCTACTTTTACTACTATTTAATTGTATTACGTAAATATTTGCAAAATATTAATACAATATAAAAATGTTATATTCTACTGCTTATGTCTCTATCTAAGATAGTGTGATGACTAATAAATGTTTGAAAAATAATAGTTTCAAAATTCACAGTATGTTTCAACAGGCTCCTCCCCATCAGTTGAGACCCAGTAATATCCTGACCCTAGTGTTGGGTGGGCATCATGGACTTGCTGACATGAAGTAGCAGAATATACTCTAACTCTTCCAAATGGCCTGGCACCATAATCTCTCACCAACAACTGAAACACTCCACGAAGAATGTCATCTCTATGTTCCTCATTGTTGCAACTTGGATAAATTACTGATGTACCTATTTCTTTCACTGTACCTGCATAAATTATAGATATGCAATAGATGGTAAAAAATAAAAATTACAAGTTAAATAAAATTTATCTGAAGGTATTTAAAATGTATTCATTATAAGACTCAATGAACTGTTTTAGTTGCATTAATACAAATTTTGTCTCAAACAAAGAATTGCTTGAATAAAAATTAAGTCCCACATTATAATACTTACTACTTTTGTGATAAATGTGAAACCTTTCTGACTGTGTGTAGTTAGGATTATTTCCACACTTATAGTATCCCAGATCACTGAGTTGAACTCCAGAAATGACATAGGTGTTTGTGGACTGTCCAGATAGAATAGTGTCATTGAGAAACCAATAAAATATGGTTTCATTGGAGTTGTAGACAGAGCAAGTTAGAGTGAGATAGTCTCCTAGTAACACTGGCATGGACTTGGAAGAGTTGACAACAGCATGTGCTATTAGTGAAAGGTTAATATCTATTAATTGTGATTCTGTTACTCCCTTCAAAATTAGCAACTTTGAATTGATTAACAAGCTAATAATGCATTTGTGGATTGAACAACTCTAATTCTATACTTACATTATGCAATTATAAATTGATTCATAATTATTACAATGTCGTAAATTTTCATTGTTACTTATAATAATTTCCTGGAAATTAATATTTATTATCTTAAAAGCATTAAATTAGACATTAAATTCACAATACCTTTCGGCTCATAAGCCTTCTTCAGTTGTGAGGTATAGGACCAATTAAAATAAAATACACAATTAAATTGTCAACAAGAAAATCAATGTAGCGGGTGGGTCAACATTAATGCTAAAGCTTTGATAGGGACAGAGTTCAGGTGGAGTTAAGCTCAAAGCCTTTCTTTGGATTTGATGTGGCGTTGGTGCTCAGTATTATTACAGCTTCTGTTGGCCTTCTGTGGAACAGACTGGGACTATTTTCAAAACTCTTGATTTACTCCAGTTTACACTATATGACTTTTTCCATGCATGTATATGGAGATGCCATTTTTATCATCAATTATTTTTTACTGCATACTGATGTTCCTTCAATTTTTCAAAATTCCTGCCAGTTTCACCCACAATACTGAATTGTAGTCCATGCATGGTATGCTGTAAACAACTTTATTCTTTTTTTCCATTGGTGTTGTTTGATTTACATTAAAAGTAATTTTCTTAGAGTGGTTGAAGTTGGAAGTTTACTTTGACAGTGGGCGGCAAATCCACTCAATTGTCTCACAAATGCTTTTGATATAGGGTAAAACTAAAAGTTTTGATTTATTATAGCCATTAAACAAGAAGGTACTTTTTTTAAGATGAACTAGTTCTTTGTCCAGTAATGCAGAGTAGCAAGAAAATGTAGCTCTAGAACTCAAGCATTTGACTACTCCTGACAGAATTCTAGGGACGTGATTCAATTTGTAATTAAGATAGTGATCATTGTGTGTTTTCATTGTGTAGATTGATGTGATGAAGTGATCATTTTCCCACTCTATTTCAACATCTAGAAATGATAACTAGTTATTATTTTCTTCCTTCGTACTAAATAATATTGATATGTTTTGTTTATTCAAGTTAGTCCTGAATTGTAGGAGTTATTGTTGTGTATGAGGCCATAATGTAGAATCACCATCAATATACCTGCACCAGAGAATGGTCTAAAGGGGAAAGTACTATTTGCATTATCTTCAAAATTCTCCTTAAATATATTTGCCAGAATTGGAGACAAGGAGAACCCATTGAAGTAAAAATAAAGGATGATAAAAATGGCATCTCCATACATGCATGGAAAAAGTCACATAGAGTGAATCAAGAGTTTTGAAAATAGTCCAAAATTTTTTATAGGAGGCTAACAGAAGTGTTAATAATACAAAGCACCACACCAACACCACGTCAAATCTAGATTAAAGCCTCGAGCTCAACTCCACCTGGACTCCGTTCCTATCAAAACTTCACGTCAATGTTGACCTACGGGCTACGTGCATCTTCTTATTAACAATTTAATTGCTTATTTTATTTGAAACAGTCATATCTCACAACTGAAGAAGGCTTACGAGCCTAAACATATTGTGAAATTTTATATCTAATTTAATGGTACTAAATCTAATCAATATTAATTACGAGGAAGACATTTAATATACTCACTTAGTTCATGTGTACATAATAGTATTGATATTTGAATTATGACTTCGAGAATCTGAAGAGATTTTTAAGTTATTTAGTGCTTTTTGACTGATGAAGTTGTTTTTAAATAGTCTTTCTTAGATTACATTATGCAAAAATCAGTACTATAAATATTTAGCATTTGAGTTGTAATATACAAGATCAATGACAGTAGTAATATTATACACTAGTTATGTAACAGTTTTTAGCTGGACACTATTTTGATCAATAAAGTAAATACTGTATATAAAAAAATGCAAAACACTTGTATTAGTTGAAGTGAGCATTGTAGGTATGTGAATAGTTTAAGGAATAACATGTTACAGACAAATAAACTCACCTCTCAAAATGACAGAGAAATATGTACTTCTATAGTAACCATAAAAATTATAATGTGTCAGGTAATAAAAGTAATTGTGATATAATGGGCAATTGATATTATCAAGTTGCCGCCAGTACTCTCTAAGTAAATAGAGTCCAGTAATATTTCCACTGTTGTTGTACTTAATCTCCATAATTACTCCTATTCTGTTTTCTTTAAATATTTTTGTGTAATTGTAATGTCCTGAATTAATATATACCCCATTTTTATAGAATCGTATGGCTAATAAATTTGGTGAAATAAATGATGTATTAATTCTTGATGTAGTGTCAATTAATAAAGAATGTTGATCTTCTCCAAGATAATCTGAGATAGTGTAATTAATAATAATATCTTCAGGATTGTAAACAGGAGTGACAGACTGTTGAAGTAGAAATGTGACAGGAGCATGAAGGCCTAGGTCCTCAAATAGTGGAAGTATATTTTCATGACATTCAGGTGGGTCTTCACCTGAGGAGAAGTTCATGGAGTCTATTCTGACTTGATACTTGCCAGCATCTGTCTCTACAGTGTCTGCTATAGTTAGTGTAGTTCCACCATCTGTAATGTTAATTCTCTCATTGGTAGTAATTCTAGTATTATTATGATACCAAGCCCACTAAGATTAGTGTAGTATCTACTAAAATATAAATCATGAGATATATAGATTTTAAGTTCCACTTTCCCATTAAGGTTTAGTACTTGAGTCAATGGAGAATTATGTCGAATTATACCTAAAATGATGATGATAACAATATTAAAAATAAATAATAATAATATGATTAATAATAATAATGACAACATCAATAATTTCAATAATAATAAAATAATAATAATTCATTAGAAGTAGCTGCCAAGATTTAATTCAATATAATTATACACTTAATTGCAAGAATTTGGTATTCAATCTGTTGCTGCAGTTACACATACAGTTTCTATTCTATGAACACTTGCAGGGGGTTGTTGATAATTTGGATATAGCTAGTAACATTATATAAATTATGTGTCCTCCTATATTTATTTTGCAAATTTAGCAACTATGTAATCACACAGCACAAGTGTTAAAAAGTAAAATTGGATTCTAGCTACTTGAACTGTGCACATGACTAATATAATGTATTAGGAAGGCACAGTGTTGTTGCTGTTGTTAATACTAAGTGTTACTTCCCCTGAAATGTCCAAAAAATGGAATCCACACATGCATAAATATTCATTGCCTTACCTTGAACTTCTATCACCTTTTTAGCTCTATCAATGGCAGTTCCATTAGCTACTACTGTACAAAAGAATAAGTTATAATGTAAGGTGTGCTGGTGCCAAAATGTCCAATTTAAACGTCTGCCATATCTTGTAGCGTGACCATGTGCTAACACATCCCATGTAATACTAAAATTTTGTTTTATGTCCACTTCACAAGAAAATTGTACGGTTTGTCCTACACGATAAGGACCTTTTGGTGGGAGTGTTGATATTCTTGTAGAATTTATTTCAACACATAAACCTAAATCAATGCACAAAATAATTAACATTAGCCATAAGAACATTTATACTACTACAGTAAGAATTGTCAACATTGTAGAGCCTCTCTAAAAGTAGAGAGTAGCTCAAAGCTAGTCTTCAACTCTTTAGTCTGCCTGTCTTTACTGAGGAATGTAGGGCTTACATTTTTTCTTGGTATGCATAAATATTGACTTTGCATTGTTTGTGCAAAACAATAACATTGGAAGATGTTTTATGGAGTTAAAATAAATGTTTTGATGTAGAAGAGTTTTGAATAACCAGTGACATACATAAATAAAGACAATATAAGTTACATCGCATGAAGCTTAAGAACTGATCCTGATGTTGAGCAACAAGACTGAAGAAACACCTGTTATGTTATCAAAATAGTCCATGGGCTATAAAATTCATGTCAGTCTCACCTATAACTTCTACCTCTATTTCAGCTTTGCTAGTGACTGTTTTAATATCTTCTACTGTAACATTGCCTAAGCATTTCATGTGTTTTTACATTACTGTTCATTAGCTGAGACTTGACATTTTCCTGACAAATTACAACATAATTATTCTGGTTGTATATTATGTGAGTTATTCATATTCATGCCGATGTATTCCAAACTCCATGATATTGCTAAGTTGAAATATTATCAATAAACTGTGTTCATGAGGAGGTATTGTTTGGGGCTATGATACCAAAATTAGTGGCTCATTGTTGATATTGATCTTTATTATGGTTATGATAATTCAGAATTAATATTATCTAAACATTTTACATGCCAGTATTATTTTTTATTGACCAGCTCAGAAAATTCTTTCAGAATATAAGTCTTATCTGCATAATCTTTTTAAATTATGTCTCGCAGCATATCTTGCATTTGGTATATTATTTATGTGAACTATGCATACATATTAGTAAAGCTTGCATCGCTTAATTATCATTGTGAAAAAATTGCTGATAATTTTGTAACTAATGTATAGAAATGTTTATATTTTTGGGTTTGGTTAGATATTTTAGTACAAATCTAGTCTAGTAAGCATGTTATGAATGATTTTTGCTTGAACTGTATATCCATATGTACAGGTTTATGTATCTGTATTCAGACAAGCTTAACGTCAAAGAGTCAAGGTACAATGGCTTGATAATCCTCCTGTTGCAAGTCTGTATAGTAGTAGACACGTTAATCATTTGGTTGAGGTGCCTGCCACTAAATAGATGGCTATAAGATTGTTGCATCTTTAGTATCCACACTTTGGCAGGTCACATTGAAAGTACTAATTGAAACATTTATAGACTCACTAACTCGAATTGTACGCCCACGATATACAGCTTTAACTAATCTCACTCTCTAATGAGCTTCTTGAACAATTTTTGAATTGTTTTTGACAGATGGATATCATTGGAAGTAGTTATGCTTAAGATTCTTGAGCTTTTAAGATTATTTAATATGATCTTTTAACATATTTTTATACATTTCAGTCAAACTCTGTTTTAAACATGAATATTAACTCAAGGAAATAAAAAAAAATTACTGTCAAAAATTAAATCTCCAGTAACATTTCCTTATTCTGGACACTATTTCATCAAGAAAATGAATACTATAATACATAAAATATTGAAAAATACTTGTATTAATTGAAGTGAGCAATGTTTGTCAGTGTAAGTCCAAATAATAATAGACAAACCTCTTATTATAATAGAAAATTTATGTTATCCATATGTAATAACGATAAAATGTGTATAACATAGTGTCTATAGTAATGATACTTTAATCAGCTACCAAGATGCCAGTACTCTCAAACAACATAATCCCCAATAATATTTCCACCGTTGTTGACTAGAACTCCATAATTACCCCTATTCTGTTTTCATCAAATATTTGTGCGTAATTGTATTCTCTTGAATTAATAAACATGGATTTTTTTAAATAATTATGACAGGAGCATGAAGGGCTAGGTTCTCTAATAGTGGAAGTATATTTTCATGGCATTCATGTGGGTCTACACCTGAGGACAAGTTCATGGAGTCTATTTGGACTTGATACTTGCCAGCATTAGCGTCTGCTATAGTCAGTCTAGTTCCACCATCTGTTATGTGAAAAAAATTCACTGTTGTTGTGTTTGAACTCTATAATTGCTCCCATTTTGAACTTGCATGAATAATAAAACTTAAGTTGATTATTGTGAAATCATTGCTCATAATTGTATTTGTTTGGTTTGTGAGATGAGTTGATTTTTGTTCTGTTTTTTTTTTGTTGATACATGTATTTGAGAGGGAGTGGAATAATCAATACAATTTGCATTGAAAAATTCTTCTATAGTTTAAACGTTCAATAAAATAATGTGTGCAACAATTGTGCTATTGATGATAACAGCACGAAACTTTGTGCAGTGCTAGGATATGATGGTAGAATAAGTTTTGGTTATAGGGACACCTCATATATGATGTTAAAAAAATGGATACCATTTTGAATTAATTATTAATAATCATTGAATAGAGTTTATATATTACCATGAAAATAAGCATATCATCTAAAGAATGCATGTAACTTGAGAATATGATTCAGTCAGCACAATTTCCACCACAAAGGCATAGGGAAGTGCATTGCAAAGCAGCTTTTTTGCATTTGCATCATCCTCTACAACCCTTTATACAGCCACACTGTACCAGTTCTCTAAAAACTTGTGGATCGTCAGATAGAGTTGTCCAGAGTGGCTCCCACCCCCACCCCCATCCACCTTTTCCAAACCTCATTCACTAGACAGTGGAAGCTCTAGAGCCTTAATGATCATCTGAGCCCAGCAATGACCAGCTTGGTAAGTAGCCCTTTTTAAAGCTGAATGAGAGCAGCCTGTGTAGGGGGTAGTTTGTCGATTGCCCTACCTTTCTGGGTAAATAGCTGCATCCTTGCCTCATTTAATCACTTTAGACTGCTGGTTCGATCAAGAGCAACACTATAAATCATTCGAGTGGCTACAACCATTATTCAATAATCTGTAGTGTTGGCCTAGTCACTATATGGCAGAGAAAGCTGGAGTAACATCTTGGTATACTTTCCAGGTGTCCCATGCAGTCTTTAGCCTCTGCCTACAAAGAAAGACACTGTATCACATCCAGTGACAGCATGAAACATGGGAGTGCAACATATTTATCAGGACCAAGTGCCTGGGATATTTCATGGGAAGCAAAAAATCTGAAATTCTTTCCAACTCCGAAGGAAACTTATAATTCAGCAAGATTTAGTTGTTGAACAGATGATCAAAACTAGAACATCTGTATCCACAGTTCGTATAGATTCTTTAGTATTCCCTTGCCTGACTGCATCTTTAAGATGAAGAAATATTTGACTCTCTGCTTCCTCTGTGGTGCAAGGAGCTAGATGTGTGCTATCTTGCTGATTATTACATAACACATCAACATTGTTTGTAGTAACAATAGCTTTTGTTGGTGTCAATGTCCATCATTTTTATTGTTGCCAAGTATAGGAACAACTCTGATTTATTGTCATCAGTTCGAAGAAATGCAAACCAGTTTCCAAGAATTGTAATGTATGGCATAACACGTCTCCTAACTC
>WLWI01003894.1_pt1 | contig 12732 bp, 10 predicted proteins | sample 6701501 | NCBI WGS metagenome assembly WLWI01 (sample SAMN12718690, study PRJNA515312) | sponge metagenome | isolation source: marine sponge | host: Mycale hentscheli | place: New Zealand: South Island, Marlborough, Capsize Point | collected 2014-11-01
TGGAAGGGGTTGGACTGAGGGGGAGTGGCTGATGTGTATAGTGGAAGGGGTTGGACTGAGGGGGAGTGGCTGATGTGTATAGTGGAAGGGGTTGGACTGAGGGGGAGTGGCTGATGTGTATAGTGGAAGGGGTTGGACTGAGGGGGAGTGGCTGATGTGTATAGTGGAAGGGGTTGGACTGAGGGGGAGTGGCTGATGTGTATAGTGGAAGGGGTTGGACTGAGGGGGAGTGGCTGATGTGTATAGTGGAGGGGTTGGACTGAGGGGGAGTGGCTGATAGTAATGCCAATAATCTGTCAAATATTCTTCCAGCCTGCAATTAGTTTCTTATAGTTTTGTGTCCAGAACAAGTGCTCTCGTATTTGTACTTGCTCATGCCACCACCTCTAAATAGCCAACACAGTTCATACAAGTCACAACATTGACATGTAGTAGTAGTAGTAGTAGTAGTAGTAGTAGTAGTAGTTGTTGTTGTTGTTATCATAGACCTGTAGGAGTAAGCAGAGTTATGGTGTGTGTGTGTGTGTGCGCAGGACTACAAGTCCCTGCAGGACATCATTGCTATCCTGGGTATGGATGAGTTGTCTGAAGATGACAAGTTGACAGTATCTCGTGCCAGAAAGATCCAGAAGTTCTTGTCTCAACCTTTCCAAGTGGCTGAAGTGTTCACTGGGAAGGAAGGGAAACTAGTGGAGCTAGCGGTAAGGAGAGCCAAACATCATGGAGGATGTGTTGTATGGGGGGGAGGGATTTTTTTTAGGCAATAGAATCATAATAAATAATATATTATGAATTAAATTTCATATGTTATATGTATTTTTTCTAGGATACTATTAAAGGCTTCAAGAGTATCATTGATGGTGAGTTTATTATCAGTCCTTTATAATTTAGATTATTATTTAGATGATATAGTCAAATGTTTCAGGGGAAAAAAGAGTAATACATAATCAGGCAAGTCCGTCCCACCCACTGAGTATCCCAGAGTGTACAAGAGTTTACATATAGCTGGGCATTATCTGTTTGGTGGGTTGAGAGTTACTTGATAGCTCCACCTCAGAAGGTGGAGTTTATCTTTCCACATCTTGAGACTCAATGGGAAGGTTGGCCATGAGAGTGATGCCAGTGTCTGAGAGGAGTGTCTGCTATTAGATGTGCTCACAGTGGTATAGGAATGAGCCGTGCTCACAGTGAAGTTGTGTTCATTTATTTGAGAATAAGTGAAAGGTTATTATGATGACCTGCTGTTATTGTTGTTTTTTGTTAATATTGGCATACTTTCTTTGTACAGGTGAATTGGATGATATTCCAGAGGTAGCCTTCTACATGGTTGGCAATATAGACGATGTGTATGCGGCTGCTGATAAGCTGGCGCAGTAGTCAAGTGGGCAGGCTCATCTCTTCACTTTCATCTTCAACCTTGCTCTCTCTCTCTAGACTAGTAAATGTTTTATTGAAGACTTCGTTTTGGCACACTACAGGATTTTTGTGGCAGATTATTAATTTATATAGTTGTGTCTTATTTAGTTTTGTTTCCAATTTTAGAAATGAACAAATTTATAAAAGCAAAACATTTTGTGTGGTATGAATCGTTGAGGAAGTTTACTCCTCTTTGATTAGCGCGTGCGTTCCATGTTTGGCGTATAGCACGCAATTGTTCAGGGTGTGAGGGAAGGCCTCGGCGCGAAGAGGAAAACGAGATTTCTGACGGCGAGCAACTTCAACGGCATAGTGTGAATATATTATTGCCACAGCTAGTGTTTTACACAGAACAATGCTACTAGATATCAAAAAGTTTTTTTTAAGTTGCGATCCCGCTTCTGGTATGAAATAGTACTCCGATTTATTTTCAGATCATTGTTCATCTTGGTCACCGCACCCCAAGAACAGGCAATTGTGATTCCTATCTCTGGCCAGGTAAACTGGATGATATGAGACTGCATAGAGAAAGGACTTCCCTCCATTGAGAGCCAGAAGAACATCTGCTTCACTAAGTAAGTTGAATAGTCGATTGGGTCTTATTTCATTAGCTAGGTTAGGTGAAAAATTTTTTTCAGTCTTTCCAGTTGGGGAACCACATGTACGTCGTTACAGTATAAGTATTCATAAATTCTATGCTGTAAGAATTTAGCTAATATGAATTTGTTAGAAATGAGTCAAATAATGGTCTTCATTAATAGCTATCAAACCCATTTTCTATAAATAATGCAACTTGATTTTTTAGTGGCCAGCCAGATATACTATCATATTTACCACAATGTAATCTATCAGTGTCCCTTCTACCAGTGTCACTTGCTGACAATAATAATAAAAAAAATTGAAGATTGACAATAAGCTAGTGTACATAGCTGCACCATCACACATTTTCTGATACCTCATAGTATTCATTAAGATATTTGGTTTTAATATCTTGTCTTATCTCTTGTGTGGTGTCAGGGCTGTCCATACTACATTGTTGCATCAACTAGAAGCTGTTCACCTTGGACATCTGAGCTGGTATGGATGACTGGGAGAAGGACATACTGTGGAGAACTTGAACTGTTCACATTATGTACTATACAAGTTGCCATTGACTGTTCAGAAACAACCAGCATCATTACAAGAATTGCTGTGTGTGTGTGTTGATAACTGGGGGTTGTAGTGATGGTTATAAACCACTATGTAAATAGAGTAACCATGCTAGGCAGCACTGACTACTGAATTTGTTCACTTTGTTATTCACGTACTCATTTATTAAATAAATGAATACGTATTATCTCATTAATTATTATTATTATGATTATTATAAATAAATGAACAATAATTATAAATCATTGAGAAAAAAAGGATTAGGTGGTGATTGTTCCCAGGACAGAGGCACAGTTCCCTCGCTGCACAGCCACTGAGAGATGCTGGAAAAGAGTCTCTAGCCTGATCATTGTTATTATTGTAATCTATTGTTTCGTTTTATAAAATTTTCTTTTGCATGAACTGTTTCAAATTGAAGTTAATCACCTTCCAGTCCACCCACTCACTGGCAGTGTGGCTGGTTAGAGTGAACTACTCCACATTTGCACCAGTTATAATACTAGCTGTGAAGTATATCCACATCTTAATCTAACCATTCTGCTGGAGCAACTGGTATTAATTAGGCCTTGGTGGATTAATTTACTGGCACAATATTTAAAGCAAAATGGGTAATTTCGGTTAGACAGAATAATGCTTTCTCTGTACAAGATGCAGTCATAACTTCTGAATCACTTACCAGCAACCCACCTTCAGAAATTCAGTACTATTACATAACTTTACAATTAAGCAAGCCTTGTAATAGCAGTGAGCAGACCATGATCAAGGGAGGGGGGTTAACTATTCTTTTTTTTCCTCAAGGAACTGGCCTATTTTGCTTTTTTATTGCTCAAGCTCAAAACTACTGTGACCACTACATTAGCTGCTCCTAATTGGAATAAAATACACATTAAAATTACTCGATAATTATAGCCCGTATAGTAGGTTAAACTATCGCCACATGGTTGGTAAACACTTACCATTACACCTAGCACCTACAGTGCCACAATATGAATCAATTTAATACCTTACAAAAAAGTTGCATAATTATGTTAACTGAAAATAAGTGAGATACAAACAGAGATGATGTGCTATAATTTGAATAATAATTATGAATTTACAGTAAAAACAAAACTTTATTAGTGAGTGTATCAGGACATGGAGTGAGTGAGACTTGCATAAAATATTGTAAAAGAGGGTGGAGTCTGTGAGAAAGTGGGTGGAGATTCATGAGTAACCGAATAGACTGGGAAGGAGGCGTGCCATTGAGTGGGCATGTGCTACCGGTTCTTGATCTGTGCCACAATCCACTCTAAGCCTTGATACAATCTACACAAATACAGTAAGAACAATAACTCATTCACTGGTTTATGGATAGGCTAAACCATAGGTTTGGTTATTCTATACTTCACACTCAGAGAAGGTGGGCGAGTCCAGAAATAGTATGTACGTGTGTGTAGTGGCACCAGTAAACCACACCCCCAAATACATTATTATTATTATTGGTTTAATTGTGAGCTGCTACATATCTTCCTTACATGGCCAGACCCTTTACTAAACTGGTACATAGGAAGGTCTGGTGCCAAACCCACACACCTGCTTTATCACAGCAAATAATCTACCCCTCCCCTCCCCTCCCCGTGTAGTGATATGGTAAAGGGTTTCCCACACAAGACTACCATCATGACGGACTGACCCTTCTCCAGTGAGAGCACAGCACGCCTGTATGTGCCAGCCATGATCCTTGATGGAGGTGAGGTTGAGGTGTTGAGATATCTCCGCTGCACTCATGGAGCCTTTGACGTCTTGCTTGTTAGCGTATATCAATACACTGGCCTTCTTCAATTCCTATACCCATGCACACACATACAAACACAATACAGTGGTTAGAAGGACAGTTAAGGCATCAGTTTGATGCTTGCCAGTCATTTCTTCCAATAGAGTAAAAAGAGAAAAATACAATAGACCTTCAGTTATCTGAACACTTCGAGTTAACCAAACACCAAAAATCTAATAGTAGCACGTGCAGACATGAAGAATTGCTTGACCACGCCTTCATTGTGTTTAGCTTTCTGAACATTTTTGTTATCCGAACACCTCTCGGCCCCAACGTGTTCAGATAATTGAAGTCCTACTGTAGATCAAGGCTTCTGTCAGCAATGACCACTAGAATATCACACTGAGCCATTAGCAGAACTTTGCCAGGAAGCAGGTGACACATGGTTATAACTAGTGATGTGCTTCAGCACAAATAGCGAGCGAGCTGGTCTGACTGAAATTTAAATGCTTGCTGCTAATAATCTTTGCTAGATTAAAAAAATTTGTTTAGTGTATTGCTATTCTTTAGCAACACACAATACTTTTATACATACTTGTTCACTAGATATGCCAACACAAGACCTGCGTTGTATTCTCTTCGTGAATTGACTATTGGACAAAGGATTTTCAAGGGGTAAGAAATCAAATTTCAAAGGATGATACGGGTAAGGATCAATAAACTAACAGTTAAAAAAAAAATTAAGCTAATTGCATTTCCAAAGTAAGCTCCGTTCAAAATACTCTATTGTACCAGAGCTCTAGCAGATACAGCATTACGGTGTATTCTCTTAGTGACTTGACTTTTGGACTTTGGATTTTCAAGTAAGAACAAATCTATTACGTAAGGAGTATAGCTATTATGAACAGCGCATTAACAAAGTTAACTTACCACCGCAGCTAAAAAAATTAATGAACTCAGCAAACTTTGGAAGACCTAACGTCTCTCCCATTCTGTCTCTATAGCTCTTTTTTTTCTTTTCCTAGCATTTTTTCGAAGTCTTTCTCCGTAATTTCTTGCGCACGCGCTAATGTTTACATCTTTAAGTAGCCTCCAGGGGTGGACACACATTGACCTCTTTGAACTTTGCCATATATATATATGATTGAGACACGTTAGTGAGAGCCTCGCTTCGCTCGCCCAATTAAGTTACTTGTCTTCAGTGACTGATGACAAGCGGACTCCCAATACTTGTGGTACTAAACAGGGAACACAGTTATGAAACGGGTATTTTTTCCCACAGTGGACATGAGGTGGGAAACTACGCTCCGTTGAAATGTCGTATGCATATCCAACTTATCCAAGGAACGGCCCAATCACTACCAGGTCAACCAGTGCAACTTGAAGAACAGTAAACCTTCATAGGTCCAAAAACCAACAACTTGATAATCAGCTTTGGTCCAATAATGGATGGTGTTTGCTCTCAGAAGTTGATCGTCTATATTGAAATAAACTGGCTCAACACTAATTAATTAGTGCTTAGACACAAGGGCATTTGTTGACAGGACAACTAGAGAAGAGAGAGAGAGAGAGAGTGTGTGGGCCAAGTTCACTGTTTAAAATAAGGTCTTTATAGTCATTTCTGGGAGGTTAGTTCTTGTCACAAGATAACTAAGATGAAATATTCGACATAGAGTTAAAGACTGACTGAAGTTATTATATCCATGCAGGGTCCACTAGCAGTTGTTGTTGTTACTGTCTAGTAGGGCTGGATCACTACTGATTACACCAACTCAGGAAGTAGAGTCAGAGTGCAAAGTAAATGAAAACAAAACAGAAGCTCCAGAACCACTTGCTCCTGCGGCATTCAAACTCCATATTAATCAACCATTGGGTTGGAATAGTTGTACTAATTTACCATACACTATTTCACAAATGGGATATATCTATACACATCATATCTATATACACACTCATGTGTGACACATGTGTGTACCTATTCATTTATAAGGGAGGGGTCAAGTGTAAGCATGGAGATGTTGTCTGCAGGATGATATGTGACCCTCCATGGCTGAATGTGCCTAGCCTCCACATTGGCTGTTACCCTTATGACTATCTTTACAGTACTGTTGAAAGTTCCAGGTGTGTTTCACTGTCTGTTTCACCAAGGTTATTACTATCCCTACTAAATACTTATTAAAAATAATTTCAATTCCTTGTGAATGTGTAGAGAGTCTCCATGGAGACAAAACTTAAAAAAAATCATTTCTATGTAATAATGTTAAAATTATTTTTCAAAACTCAGTGTTGATGATCCATACCACAACCACAACAAGCATGTTCATGTGGAAGTGACTGTGCAGGCGGACCAATGAGTGAACATTAGTGACCTGGTGTCAAAATGAACAAACACGAGTGGGCAATGAGTGCATACATTGGCACACATGTGGATAGATGTCTGGGCATGTGCGTGGGAGAGAGAGAGAGCAGACATTAATAGATTGACTGACAGAATGCCATGCTCAGTGAACTCTAATTGGTAGAATGATATGGCTCTATTGGTTGGACATTTCTGAGTAGTAGTATGTGCGTGTGTGTGTGTGCGTGTGTTAGCACTGCACCTCATGTCCCAGCATCTTGTAGAGTTCCTCTCTAGCTACAGCCAATCTCTCTCTGTCAGTGGAGTCCACCACCAAGAGGAGTATGTGTGTGCCTGTGTAGTAAGTGCTCCATGCTTGTCTCAGAGACTCCTGACCTCCGATGTCCCACATCACAAAGTGAAGGTTCTTCCACTTTACCTAGACACAAGCACGCACACACATAGTAATTACAGGTATCTCAGACCACAACCCCTCAATCAAGTAAGTACTCCTCCATCAATTCCTCCACCCCCTCCCTCCCAGAGTCTTACATTAGAAAGGATAACACACACACACACACACACACAAAAAAAAAATAAAAAAAATAATTGCAGATGAGAATCACCAGGTGTTACATGAAACCCTGCCCTGCCCATGTTTAAATGATAGCTTTAATGTTTGGAAACATTTTTTATTTCCTTGTTTTCTCTCTATACAACAGCTGACATCTGGAGATCATGTCTGGATATTTTGTAAAACTAACCCTACCATCTCTTAGATCCAGCCCCACCTCCTCCCCTCCCACTAGATCCAGCCCCACCCCCTTCCCTCCCACTAGATCCAGCCCCTCCCACTAGACCCAGCCCTACCTCCTCCCCTCACACTAGATCCAGCCCCACCTCTTCCCCTCCCACTAGATCCAGCCCCACCTCTTCCCCTCCCACTAGACCCAGCCCCACCCCTCCCCTCCCATAGATCCAGCCCCAACTCATCCCCTCCCACTAGACCCAGCCCGGGCTTCTCACCTCCTCCACGTTGCTGCCTATGGTAGGAGAGGTGTGAATGACCTCACTCATTACACTGCACACAAACACAAACAATACGTAAACAACAACAAAAACTGCCAGACCGTGACAGTGGACTATTGATACATATAGAATATGGGCTATAAGGAGACAATGGTATTCACGTATTCTATATTCATGAATAGTAACTCTCACACAGGTCCATAATCACTATCTTTATCTGCCAAATTCACCTCACAGGAGATCTCTGTGCATGCTGCTAATATGACATTAATGGATAGTATAATTACTAGACTAATGATTGGGTTGGACATATATAATTAACAAGGTGGTAATCACAACAGGTGTGACCCGTGTGGTGAATTAGATTTAAAGCACCACACCCCCAACCCTATTAACACTTCATACACACCTGGGTCTCTCCCAGCATTCAGCCTGTAACTTTATACAGCCTCTGAACATTCAACACAAACCTGGGCCCATGTTAACTGAATTGAGAAAGTCCACTGATTAATCTAGTCAGAAAGTTCAGAAATAATAAGGTCACTAGCCACATTGAAATTTAATACTGGTATTACAAATGACCTGTACACTCTTTTTCCTCAGACAAACACATAAGCTTGAGACACTAACCAGACCAGTGCCTTACAGTCTCCTGGCAACCTCTAAGGGTGAATGACAAAAACAACACACACTGTTTTTGTAGGCCACCAAAACAAATTCTATTAATCCCTTCATTCTCTCTCTCTATTAATACAGAATATAGGGTAAGTTATTAAGGGGTGTGTTGTTCATCCAAGCTCAAAATCCTCATGAAATGATTCACTTCACACCCACATTTACACACTGCATTACAAATCAATTCACCAATCTATCCGACTCCAATAGAACAAGATCTCTTTAAACTTCCTCAGAACCTGTGAGAATAGCTTCAACTACTCCTTTCATGTGTGTCTGGAACCTAACCAAGTAACAGTTCTCCAGAAGTGCCAGTCAGGTCTCTCCACTCATACACTTTATACACAACCATCCACTGAACCTTTGAACCCAGGCTGCGGTAGGTAAATGGATCAGAAAACAACAAAAGGACTTCAAAGATTTACCCACACACACACACACACACACACACAGTGGGCTGTGGTGGGGATAACTGGGAAATCAGGCCTCCCAGCTGGTACTGGTGTGTAGTCACCATGCCAACAAGCCTCCAGGGAACACCTTCAGAGCTGGTAAGAGGGATGCAGCCTAGACACCAGGAGCTACAGTAAGTGTGCATGTGTGTGTGTGTGGGTGTGTATGTTTAAGCACTTGGCTCACCAGCCAATATTCATTAAGAAATACATGTTGTTTATATTAACATGACACATCATCTCTACTAGGCCCTGTTGATAATGAGAGTTCCAATTAGTCTAGTAAGAAGTCATCATCAAATTCTCTGCTACCACTCCTAGAATGAATGGATTCTAGAGTTATGGATAAAGAGGCTTCTGGAAGCTCTGACTTAACCCGCTGAGCTTCTGCAGAGTGAGAGAGAGAGAGTAGAGAAGCCTGACTTACAGTTCAAACCATTGCATAAAGATTCACGAAAGTTTAATTGGAACAAAGATTAAGTGAATGTGAAACTTAAGTAAAGAACTCTTTCCTCCCCATTTCAGCCCTAAAGGAAACCGTTTTACAACTTCCTACTGACACATTGCTTCACCTCTCTCATTACAACACTACTATCCTAGCATATCTTCCAGTCTGCAGAATGCACTGTCCATCCATGATGTCACAAATACGGGAGCAATGGTCTCCATTACACAAGCAAAGAATTGGAATATGCAAATAAAGTCCATCCGATTCCAGTGCCACTTGTCTCCATTCTCCATTCTACAACAAAGTGCTGGTCATGCATCGAAACATCTATCATTATGTAAGAAAAAATTAACCACCAAATCCACCATGCTGGCAAATTCAATCCACACATATCCAATCAGACACTTCAAAGTATTCCTCCACACTCAGTCCACACAATTACATTTGCACCTTGTTTAGAACACTATTGTAGCTTAGAAACTTTCCTTTATCTCACCACACCAATGCCACTGGACCACCTAATTGACCATGCCCACAAATATCAATAAAGCGGTAATTCCAGTACACTTTCAACAGTTTGTTCAGCCAGAGAAAGACTAAACAATGTTTGAACACTTTCCCTATCCCATATCAAAGGTGAAATACAGTACTCTGTACTCTAATGCATATAATAACACTAAAAAGAACCCTCACTCATCCTCCAGAAGATGCTGAAAACTCACACTACCCTGGATCAAAATATATTTAGCAGAAGATACCAACAAATATGGTGTACTAATTCATTTCATCCAACTCACTGGTGCAAGTGTATCATTTACACCTTCAATTGAGGGCCCCGCTGGCCGTTACACTTCATTAGAACCTCTCTCAAGTCACGGCCAACGTGCTCTAATAAAAAAAACTTACAACTGGTAGAGGATGGTTGTCTTGCCGGCATTGTCTAGTCCCACGATAATAATTTTATACTCTGCCAAACAGAACATTGACAAACAACGGATAAGAACGGTAGCATTACTTCAAGCGGTACTTGAAGCTTCAGCCACTGGGCTTAGACTGACCTTCTCTTCCAAATAGCTGCCACAGCTTGGCCCATATCAAGCCCATAGTTCTAAAGAACCTTCGCCGTGGCGGATAGGATTAGATAGCATCTATTTATTTCTTATTACTCTGAAGCATTCAAGTTTCGTTTGGTGCTGACTTTGCACTAAATAACCATTTCAATATTCTTATGGGTTCAACAAAAATAGGACGCTTTATGGCGTCATGATGACTTGTAATTAGAGAAATACAGGAAGTAAAAAATCAAGTGCAAATTTTTTTTTCCTTCATGATTTAAAAAATAAATTATGATGATTTCACAGTTGTTTGAGTAGAGTCCTCTTTGTCTTTGCTTTCTTTGGTCATCACTTCACCAACTTTTCCCAAGAAGGTAATTCCCCAAGTCTTCCAACTCCAATAGGTCTAAACGAAATAACAATGAAAGAAAAGGACATCACGAACTCAACTCGTAGAAATTTTTTTCTAAACACTATTCTCTTATAAAATACTACTTTATTATCATCCATAATAAATTATATGTACTAAAAAATTAACAGTTTTCAGTTTGTTTTTTCATTGTCTAACTGACAAAGATCCTATGGGATCGGAATGTCTTGGTTAGTTTTGAATCGATATCTTATGTAAATATTCATTTGAATATTTTTCTATTTACAGAAAATGAAGTAGATGTTCTGATGTGATGTTGTCTAAATAATAACGGATAGCTCCAAACTTACCGCCACTAGGTTGACCGTGTTGCCGGTGGCAACGAGGGCATCATCTGTCACCTGCTCCGCCTCCTCCCCATACTTGTGTCCCACCGTGCGAGACGTCTCCTTACCAGCCGACCGCACCACAGCAGCCGCTGCTGCCTTCATATCCGTGAAAACACCTGCCACCCCTGTAACCATAGCAACATGAAGGTCAGACGGATGATAGCCACACCCACCCTAAACCACTGCTCTCACCTTTCACTCCTGACTTGGTAACCTTCCAGGCTTCTTTAGCATGTGGGTTCACCTCGTGACCTTTTACATACTGCAACCATAAACACATGCAAGCATAGTACTCCATATTCGCGAACGAGTTGTCTAAAAGGCTGTATATGTTGTTGTTGTCATTGTTGTTGGTGTCTTTGCAGTTAGAATGCTAATTAAAGCTGTTTGATGAATACGCTAACAATAATTATACAATCTAGGCTCCCATTGTGAGATAATTCCTGTGAAATGCTAGTTTTTCAAGTCTCAAAAAGTTTCTGCGACTGGTTACTATGGCATTGAAAACCCTTTACCAGGCATAATTTCAAAAGTCCGTCGTTTTGGGGCTGATAAAGTGCTGCTCATTGGTTATCAAGAGACACTGCTAGTCGGAGTGGCTTAATATTAATTTTCTCGTTCTTACAGCCAATATTGTTAATAAAAACTTAACCCCACGTTTCGACTTTTTACCGAAGTCCTCTTCAGGAGTCCACTGAGTTTTAGTTAACAATATTGTTGGCTGTAAGAACAAGAAAACTTGCTGTTATTGTATAATTATTTCAGCCAAGAATGACTGAATTAGTGGCTCAATATTAATACCAAGGAAGCTACCACTACTTGGGGGAAGCTGAGGTAAGTATGAAATTTAATATTTGTTAGCTAAAATTATTACAAAATAATTCTTCTTTTTTTGTAGAGCTGAGAGCTTGTTTAAGAGTTACTAGTAATTGAGGTAGTCAGAATGCTCAAGTTTGATACTACACAAGCTACCATTACTCAGGTAAGAGAGTAATTCTGTATTTGTTTGCTGAAATTAATAGTCAACTGCTATTATACTGTTTTGCATGAACTAAGCTAAAATATAAATTGTGTAGTGACAATACTGTAGTTTTATGTTACCTAACTAGGCAGGCTCGATATTTGTGCTCAAGCACACCACTAGTAGTAATAATAATAATAATAATCTATATAATAATACGCTTGTGTGTCAGTAACGACGACGACGACAACGGTGTGTGTGTATTCATGAATAATTTATGAGCTTTGTATGGTTCGGTGTGGTAGGTAAAGTATCGTCACAACCAGTAGAACGTGCTGGTTACTTCTAAAAAGCGGGTGCACTTGACGATGGAAGACGGCGTAGGTTTCAAAAAGGAAGGCAAAAGTACGGAAGAGAAGGTAAAAGGCGATTAATCGTAACTGAAAAGCGGATAGAATCGGCGAGGTAAGGGGTGTAGGTTTAAAATGGAAGGGAAAAGAAGGCAAAAAGGCGAGTGATTAATTATAATTAAAAAGCGGGTGGAATCGATGAGTAAAGGCGGGGGTTAAGAAAGGCTAAAGTACGAAATAAAAGACAAAAGTTTCTCAGGACAGAAATTCAGAAGCAGGAGAGATAGACAAAGTAAAAGGGGGCTCCATGACTCAAGAAAAAGAGCTGAAGTTAAGAGAGGTGGGTA
>WLWI01003895.1_pt1 | contig 12729 bp, 9 predicted proteins | sample 6701501 | NCBI WGS metagenome assembly WLWI01 (sample SAMN12718690, study PRJNA515312) | sponge metagenome | isolation source: marine sponge | host: Mycale hentscheli | place: New Zealand: South Island, Marlborough, Capsize Point | collected 2014-11-01
TCATTCATTATCATCTATTCATATATTTAATTGCTTTACAGCTTTGCATGACACATTTAAATAAATTAGACAGGTAATTTTATTCAGTAGCTAAAATTAAACAATATAGTTCAATACAGAGATAATAGTGGGGTAGATTAAGGGCAAAAAAGGCATTATGTTTACACGGCGGACAAAAGCGCCAAAATTTTTTTATACATGTATCTGATCATAAAAAAAAATAATACGGCCGGCTGCAAAAAATTTGTTGAACAGGTATAGATTTATGCAAACAAATAGCAACAACGCGAAAATAAAAATGCGAAAATTTTAAAGTGTACTTTGATCACTCCCCAAGGCTTTGTGTGAAAGAGATGTTAATTAACAGGTAAATTGAAGGAATGTAGCAGCCTTATGATCTCACACTGTTGCTTGTAGCCTAGCCAGAGCACATAGTCCAGCCCTAGTCAGAGCACATGGTCCAGCCCTAGCCAGAGCACATTGTCCAGCCATGAGTCTTGATTGGAAGCTCTGTGTTATCTGCTAGACAAAGTCATCTGAGGAATTACGTTGCCCCACCAGATCTGCCGATGTGAAGAGACCACCTTTAGGTATATATTCTGCTTTTCTCAAGAATGTAGAAGAGTTTCAAAAGCTAGATGCTCTGCCAGTAAGGATCAACTTTGGAGACCAAGGAACAGCTCAACATTTTATGAGCAATCATGCTTCATGGCATAAGGGTGTCACCAGAAGTTCAATTCTTCTACGTTGGAACGTGTTCAGCAGAGGGTAGGGAGAAAAAGAAAGGCAGATGGAGGTGAGCCTACTAGCCGTCCAAAGCGTCGTGAGTCTACTGCATTATTATGCATTTTTTGTGAGAGCAGCACTCCTGAGTTATTGCATGAGTTTAGTACTTTCAATATGGATAAGTCTATTAAAGACATGGCTCAGGAGATGTGTGATAGTGAAATGCTTGTGAAGATATCTGGTGGTGTTGACCTAGTAGCAATTTAGAGAAAATATCATTTTTCTTGCCTGACCAATTATCGTAATCGTTACCATGCCTTTTGTCGGGCCCAGACATCTCAGTCATCAAATAGTTTGGAGAAGCAACTAAAAGCACAGGCATTTGCGGAATTAGTAATGCATGTTGAAAATGATATTGAGAAGGGTACTTGTGTCTTTAAATTAGCCGACCTACATGCTTCCTATGAGGAGCACATGGAGCAGCTAAATATAACAACCTCAATAAACAGGACACGTTTGAAAGGGGAGCTTCTTGATTACTTTCAGAAATATGGGATACAGAAACAGTCAGATGTGAAAAATGTTGTTTTACTCTTCCCTAAGGGGATGCAGGAAATATTACGGAGCTCTTGCTGTCTATCTGAATGCAAATCAGAAGCTGTTCAATTTGCCAGTGTTGCCATGATTGTACGCAGGGCAATGTTTCAGAATGAGAACAAATTCATTTTCCAAAAAATTGCCAAAAAGATTCCGTACCCTATAGCCTTAAACTGTTAATTTCCATGATTATTAATGGGCCTAGTCTGAAAAGTGAAGAAAATAACACTGATTCCCAAAATTGTCTGACAACAGATTATTCTCCATAACACAAAAAAAAGCATACTGCTTCAGAAAAAAGGAGTACCAGGCATTTACCTGATCGTGAACCACCTCTACCTGTGTAGGGCTGAATATTCATTCACTTATTCGTAGCAAGCAACTGATTGAAAAACTTGACAGTCTGGGTATCAGCATCTCCCATGATAGAGTCATGGAACTTGAAAAAAATATAGCGCTCACCATGTGTAAACAGTATCGGGCTAATGGCAATGTTTGTCCTTCGCACTTGAGGAAATGGCTTCAGACAGTAGGTGCTATGAATAATTTGGTGGTCTGGTTTTCATGGGAAAAAAACTTCGTTGGATCCCCGTTACGCTGCTGATTGGCAATGTATAGACGACCAAAGAGGCTAGTATATTTTCTTTGAACTGCAAGCTGTAATGAAGACTTGGATTTTTTTCTTTTGCTTGGGTGAACTGAATAATGCCAGGGAGTTCTTCTTTATCACATCATGAATTGACTTCACTCTGTCAGTAATGACATCTTTTTTGTACTGCTGATAGCAAGTCACTGCTAGAACTTCAACCGACCGGACAGTTTCAACAACAGAACATCAGCACAAACTCAAGTGTTCAAGACCAAAAGCTCAGGGCAGTTGTCTTCAAAACGATTTCCAAAATCATTGATTGTATCAATGAGGTTTTGAACTTGCTTCTTAAATCGCAGTTGTGCAGCCAACCCTTCTTCATGATGTAGTGACTCTTCACCATTGCCACCTGTATTCACTTCACTGTCAAACTCTGAAATACATCTGGCCAGTTTCAGATCATGAGGAATCTGATACACGGATTATACTACATGTGAATGACTTACTTGAGAGGAGAGGGCTACGATCAATAGTGGATACTGATGTAGTTGTTATTTTGATCAGTCAGTTCCACAGTGTTATAGATAGGTTTCCAGAGGCGAAACTATGGGTTGCCTTTGGCACAGGCAAACATTTCCGGTATTATAGCATCAATGCTATCTGTGCTCACTTGGGAACAATCACGCTACCTTGTTCCATTTCACGCATTCACAGGATGTGACACCACGTCCTCTTTTTTTGGCAGAAGCAAGAAAACAGCTTGGGCCACTTGGAACATTTACCAAGAAGTGAATCAAGCTTTTATCCACATGCTTGAGAACCCATACACTGCAGTAGATGTTGCCTCACCTTTTTTTCATCTGCTTAAAAGGTTTACTGTTTTACTCTATGATAAAACCAGTGCCCTGGAGTCAGTGGATAAAGCTAGTCTAGAACTGTTTTGCAAGAAGAACAAAAGTCTGGAGCATTTGCCACCAACTAAGGTACTGTTACATATACATATACATCTTGCATGTTACTAGTACTTCACATAATTTTATTATGCAGGATGCACTATTGCAGCATGTCAAACGTGCAGTTTTCCAAAGCAGTATATGGGCTTCCAGCCATATACATACTCAGAATGTTCCCTCACCAGAAGGGTGGGGGTGGGTTGAAGATGATGAACACAGTTTGAGACCCGTCTTGATGACCATTCCTGAAGCTGCAGTAGCTTGCAGTGAACTGATCAAGTGCTGGTGCAAATCAGATAGAGGCTTGATCAAGTGCTGGTGCAAATCAGATAGAGGCTGTACTAGGTGCAAGTGCATCAAAGCAGGATTATCATGTATAGTTGCAGCTGTGAAACTTAACCTAACAACAACTTTTACTTTATGCTACTTGCAATAGTTTCTGGTCACAACATTTTTGTGGTTTTTAACGAATTATTATAGACATCAAAGCTGTGCAAATATGTATACCAAAGCAGTTTTGCCATCATTATGCAGTTACATTGGCAATAGCAAGAAGAGCACCTAGTACCGTAGGCCTGAGGCTTTGCCCATTATTTTGTGGTTGTTAAACTGGAGTATTGAATATATTTTCGTGTTTATCGGCTTTTTTTCGCTTTTAGTGCTCTAACGTTCATCCTATGGAGTACAATTTTTGCAGCCGGCCCATTTCTGGTAGACAATGGTGTCACTGAACTGCAAAAAAAAATTGGTGCTTTTATCCGCCGTGTAAACAAAAAATCCCTAATCTATCTCACTATAATAACAATAATAATAAATCCAAGGACCTGTGAGAGTTGCTGCAGCAACAGAAGAGAGGAAGGAGGAGGAGTATAGCAGCCTTCTACTAAGTCATTGGTTCTCATTTATAGTCATTCAGACCATGGGTGCTGTGGGTCTAAAGTCTATGGCTTTGCTGAAGGATGTGGGACACCGCATTGTTGTGGAGACAGGAGACCCATGGGCTAGAGACTATCTTTTCCAGCGTCTCTCAGTGGCAATGCAGCGAGGAACTGTGCCCCTGGGAACAATCACCACCTAATCCCTCCCACTAATATAAGGAAGGTAAAGGGTCAGCTACGCCAGACTAGGTGGAAGATAGATGTGGTTTCTCGCGGGCCACCACTCCCTAGTCTCGTGGGCCAGACCCTTTACCTAATCGCTCTGCTCAGAAGGGTCTGGTTACATAATGCATAACATGTGCTAGTATAGCTAAATACATAGTGTACAAACTTATGATCATGTTATGCTAGTGATTCAGCAGAATAGGGGGCATTTTTGGGAAAAAGTTCACATCAAAGTATACCGAAATCGGAAATTAATACCAAGAGACAATGTTCTTTTTGTGGACATATTATGCGATATTGTATATCTTGCAGTGAACATACAACATGCTACAAATAACATGTACAATATGCCTCTAAAACAATAGCTACTTATCTTCCAGCATGAGACTTTATCACACATATTTTTTAATCTTTTTTTTTTTTACTGGAAAAGTTTTGTTCTAGTTGTGTTTGTACACTATGTCATAGTTGCCAACATTCCCGGTTTTGACGGGAAATCCCTGTTTTTTTAGCATTTCCCTGTTCCTTCCCGGTTGAAGGACTTTTTCCGGTTTTAATGTAGACTATCAAAACTAATGTTACATATTCATACCTAAGCACTCTGATTGGTTGATAAAAATGCTCAGGCACACTCATTGATGGATTGTAATAGAACATCCACTACACTCAGCTAGCTTGAACCTCAGGCACACTCATTGGTGGATAAAAATAGAACATCCACTACACTCAGCTAGCTCAGCAAGCCTTGAGCACACTCTGGGTTAATTAAACGAGAGCTACCTACAAGTCAATTCGTCAATAATTAATCATGTTCGTTGAAACTTAATGATATTTATGGCAGATATGGTTGGGGTGTGGTCTTTTCCCGGTTTTATTTTCCTGAAAGTTGGCAACTATGCTATATATTTAGCTATACTAGCACATGTTATGCATCATAGTTGCAAGATGTTTGTCAATATTCTGGAGATAACTAAGAAAGCAGGATAAAGTATAAGTTTCAGTTTGTGTTTCTCCCAAACACACTGATAGAGCTTTTGAAGTACACAAGTTACAAATTGAAATTGTTTTGCAACAATTTTAGAAAACGAATAACTGATCTGACTCACACTGATCCTATTTTAACTTTTCCCAATATTGTATCACTGTTTAAAAAAACGGGATGTTACAAATACACATTATATAGTATTCTAGTCTGTACTGATACACCTCAAGCCAGTGTTCGATTACTCCCTTGCCATACACCCAAATAGGTGTGTTGTTACTGATATGCTACACTTTTCTTGGTGTGTTTGAGCATCATGACATGTGGTCAATGACTATTGATCGGTGTTGCAACCACTACATGAAAGTTTGCAGGGAAGTAGGAAGCCAGATTGTATTGCAGCCATTGTAACCACAACCACCTAACCACACCCACTTGTTTATTCAAGTAATGAGATAATACAAGTCGTTTTTTCTATCAAATGAACCAAAGGGTTTAATAAATTCAAATGCCACTGTAATCACACCAAACAATTCAGTAAAAGACATATTTTATTGTAATTATTACAAAGCAAATGACTTTTATAACAATCAGTATGGTTCATGTCAAATAAATAATATTAAATCATAGTTATAGCGACTGTGTTGTGTATATATATCGTATAGCTAATTATAGCTACTTGGACATATAGCTAAAGCAAACAACACAATGACAAAAAACAACTTAAAAAACTGAATCCACCATATTAGAATTTACAAATGCCTGCCTTCTGAGGCAGTAATAGCTTTAGCTTTTTTTTTTTTTGCAAAAATGGCCATTTTGCAGACCAACAATGCTGGAAAGACCTAGAACTACTTTTTTGTTTCCCCATAAGATCGCTTTGGAATAGTAAACGGAGGACCAGGCTGGTCTGAAGTTTCCAAAAGAAATCTTCCATAAGGCTCGATATTACCGCCGCACCCGTTCCAACACCCCTGGTTTGAGCATCAAAAAGTGACAAGATGTCTCAGATGTGTTAATTTAGCTATGCACTCTGTGAGCTATTAGCTACTGTATTTGCTTTCATCTCAAATTCAATTAGATAAATGTAAAAAAAATCAGTTATCTACTTCCTGTTCCATCGCCACAACATTATAAACCCGCCGCCTGTTTATACTACTGCGCCACTGATTCTACAGTACCGATTACAGCAAAATCTGTGGCGACGTCAAGTTGACTTTTGTAGTCCGAGCTGCGGATACACCACCTTGTTCGAAAGGGTTGGAGAATTGGGCGATGAATTCCTCCTGTGATGCTGTAAGGATAATTCTGGTAATCTGGTTAGGGTAGGGTTTATCTAGTCGCTTTCCAGTTATAGTAGTGCTGGATACTGATTAAAAAGTTTCCTGGATTGTGTGTGTTTGTTTTTTTTCTTGCAGAAAGTCTTTGTAGCATTCATAGTTCTGTCGGTGATTATATACACTAGTGGTGAGTGAACAACATTGACCTGTATGCACACTACCAAAAGTACTACTTATGAAGTTATGATTGTCAGTGGTAATTAACAGATTTAGTAGCATCACCATTTTGTGTAGCAAGCAAGAAGGTTGTTTAAAAATTATGTCGATGTCATATAACTGATCTGGATGAATACTCATCACAAATATTTTAACCCTTACCATACCAGCAATACAAAAGTGCAATTTTCAAAAATATTTTTTAACTCAATTGCTGGTGCTATTGTATTTTTACTAGCACCATCATTTTCTCTGTACTTCAAATTATGTAATGATTGTGTTTCCATTCATCCAAGTAGAGTAAACTATTTTATTTAAAAAGTTGAAAATCAACAGCAATAACGGCCATAGTTGTCAACTTTATCGCTGATTTACAGGAAGAGTCATCCAATTTGGACTGGACATGCACTGCATGAGCTATAAATATTGTTTGTTTTTTATTCAGTTGGAGATTGATTGACTTTCTCACTCTATATTGCCTGTCACTTTCAATCTCTTACATGCAGATAGTCCATCTTGCCTGGGATGTTGGAATGGGTGTGGCCAGTGCGGCCATGGTCGCACCAATATTAGAACAAAAAGGATTGTGTCTATTTATTTTCTACTCTGTACCGGATCTTGTGGTCGTTGTTGAAATCGAGTAGCAGAAATAACTTCTGCTTTAGGTACGCCCATTCTCTCCACATTGTGGGTCTTCTTCAACAGTACACGTCGAACATGGATTCACGCATCGTCCAGGGATACGGAAGTGTCAGGAGCAAATAGCCAATATCTAGCATTTGGAAGAAATCTATAGGAAACTCCGCACCAGCCTGATCCTTCCTTCACTATTCGAATGCAATCTTTTGGGAAATAAATGTAGTTGTGATGTCTTTCCATCATTTTGGTTTGCAGTATGGCAATTTTTGCACTATTAGGAGTCTGCTGATTTAGTTATTTTACCACAATAGTTGATAATACTCATTGTGTTGTTTGCTATATCCGCAATTGGATACGCTGTACATAGGGGTTGACGAATTATGTTGGAATAATTTTGAGCGTAATAAGTGATTTAAACAATACTACCAAATGCTGGCATAATTAGTGTAATTATGAGCTTAGTAGGGTAGTTTTGGAAAAAAATTATGAATAGACTGGCTTTGGGATTTGGTAAATTATTATTTGAGATGACTAAATACCCTTATATTGGCAATTCCATCAAACCGAGCACTGTTGACACACATCAGTAACTTATATATCAACAGTGACCATATCAGGATTCATATTAGTCATGTGTACATGGATTTATTTTTTAGTTGTGAATGTGATCTTTGGACCCTGTCTATAAGCATAATGTGAGCATAACAAGAGGTTCCATGGGCATAATAAGAAGTTTGAAGTAATATAATCACTAAACAGATGAGCATGGCAAGCAATACAAAAATCAAGAGCATAATTTTGCCAACCCCTATCTACATAATACGACTAACTTAACGAATTATGTATTTGACATAAACCTACTGATAGTTTACAAAAATCATTTTCTTTGTATAATAATAATAATGGCTTGTGTACTCTCAGGGGAGTAGGAAGCCTGATAGAATTGATGTGGCCTGGCCACTATTTCCACACATAATAGAAAAGTTAATAAAGTGGTTTCTTTTATCAAATGAACCAAGGAATTTTAGTTTATGCTCTGTGTATTCAAATGCCACTGTAACCATAAAAAAAACAATTTAGAACAGGCCTTTTTTATTGCATATATTTATTACAAAGCAATTGTTGTCATACTGTTCATATATCTTGCCCCACTCAACAGACAACCAAGATTCTTTTTAATCTTTTTCTGCTAATAATATCACTTTATAGTTGATTGCTCCTTTTGTCCCTCTTTCTAGAGCTTGAGCAATGCCTTACCACTCATAAATAGTCCAGTGAAACAAGACTTGTGTTACTTCGCTACTCTACGTGTTCACAATACTTAAAATGAGAATAAATGAATGGAATTGATGAGGAAGTAATTGGGGTGGGGTGGTACGAATGAACAAAGTTGAACCCTACTGGATCTGCCACTGGAAATGATTGAGTATTTACTGAATTATTACAAGAACTATTATATTCTTCGAAAATTGCTTCATTGAGATACCGTATTTCCTCGAACAGTCTGATGCTTTACAGCACAGCCAGAGATAGCAAGTTATTAGGGTATGAGTTAATCAAGGGTATAAGTTAGCCTGGGTGAGCTAACACAGCTTGAATTAGGTGTGTAGGTGGCTTCAAGGATATGCAAAATACTTAAAATTTAATCCAAACATTCTCAACCTCTGAATGTCTTCCAGTTCATTGCAATCAACTTGTCAAGTTCAATGACAGCAAGGCAAGTTTTTTGCATCAGGAATTGCTATCTATAAAGTGATCCAGTTTAACAGTAGAGGAAGGGGGGGCTCTGGGTGCTGGAGCCCCCCATAACTTGGGGGCACTATCTCGCAAGGTGATTTCTCACTTAAACAATTTTTAACTAAAAAAGCATTTGGAGCCCCCCCCCCCCCCCCCCCCCCCCCCCCCGCTTCCATACAAATACATCTTCCTACACCACTGTTTAGTTAGTAGTTGTGGTGACTTGTGGGAAAGTGAAGTAGTCCGGTCAAGATGACAACCCAGCCTGAAGTCATTAGTATTGTCTGCCTGCCTAGGCAGGGCTCACTGCCAATAGACCTAACCGTTCCCTTCAGTCGGCTTGAAACAATACATTTTTAAGAAATCGATCGATGTTTTCTCGATATTTACGCACGCCGCGTTGTGCCTGGTTTTCCTGTAGACGGTCACATATATATATATATATATATATTTATTCCACCCTAGATATCTTCACAATGATATTTTTAGGTACATGACCCGTGAAATTACTCACGATATTTCATGCTGTTATTTCACGGCTATACTGTGCAAGCTCATTACCCCTATAGTTATAGCAACCGGCCAAACTTTTTAACTACCTTCCTCTGGTGTACCCTGCTCTTTACCCTGCTCAACAAAGTTAGAGCAGCTGCTAAAATATCAGCTGGGGGTGTGTGTAGCCCCTACAACCAACTTTAGGTTGTGAGTTACCCTTCCTCTAGTACTAACTACAGTAGTGAAGATATCTAGTGTGGAATAAACCACTTATTACACTTGTCAGAGTGTTATGGCAAGATATTCCACTCTCAGGCTTTATTTTCATTCGCCTCTGGTTCGTGAAAATAATTTAGCCTGCTTGTGAAATATTTAGCCATATCACACTCTGACTCATGTAATAAGTATTATAATATATATAATATATTATTTATTCCATGCTAGATATCTTCACAATGATATTTTTTGGTACGTGACCATGAGATATCTCATGGTGTTATCTCATGGCTGTATTGCCATGCTCATTACCTGAGTAGTTATAGCAACTGGGCCTGGTAGACAAGTTTTCTGGTTTTTTACAGCTACCTTTACTCTAATGGAGCCTAACTAGCCAGGTTAGAACAGCTGCTATAATATCTGCAGGGGTTGTGGGGAGCCCCTGGTGAGTTTTCACCAACTTTACACCTTGAGTTACCAAAAAAACTACTTCAGTGAAGATATCTTGTGTGAAATAAACCACTTCTTACACTTGTCAGAGTGATATGGCTAGATATTTCACTCTCAGGCTTTATTTTCACTTGCCTTTGGCTCTTGAAAATAAATTAGCCTGCTCATGAAATATTTTAAAATATCACAGTCTGACTCATGTAATAAGTACTATATGTGACCGTCCTCGGCAAGCAGATATTAAGCTCTCCAAGTTTTATCGCCGTAGCTTTAGCCATTCCCGCTATATATCACCTAACCGTTCCCTTCGTTAGGCTTATAATACAATTTTAAGAACTAAATCAATCTTTTTGCGACGTCTACGCATGCCGCGTTGTGCCCGATTTTCCCATAGACGGTCACATATTATATATAATATAATGTAATATAATGTAATAACACCCTTGGTAATGTTCTTAAAAGCCAAATTTAAGTGATATCTTATGTGACATATAGCTTTAATCGCAAATTATCTCATTCTACCAGCCAATTATGTTAATTAAAACTTAACGTGACATTTAGATTTTATGTTAATGTATGGATTTGTTTCCTAAGTAGCCATAGTAGTTTTCATAGGACGAAAAATTGTGTTAATTTTGTATGATTTAGGAGTAATTCCAACTATATCTACTAGTATTTGGCCACTCTCTGGTGAACTCTGTCCTGGTAGAGTGACTTTCTCATGTGATTTTCTGGATACCAGAAGTCCTATTATTGACTATTATATAAATGATACTCGTCTATTCAGATATGAATTCTTACCTAGTCACACATTTCCTTTAACAGTAAATGAATCATTACCTGGCATTATAGTGCAAATAACATCGGCTAATATAAATAACAATAAATATAGTTTTATGAACTTCACTTTATCGGCTGATTTCAATGATATTATTATATATCAAGAACAGTGGTTAACTTGTGGAACAGTGTCAGTAAGAAGCAATTCAGTTTACATGATGATAAAAGGTGAGATAAGTTATATGTCAGACTTGTAAATATTTAACCTTAAGTATTTGATAATACCATTATGTAATTCTAATTAAGAAAAAATCCTATAGTATTAATTTTTTATATCTATACTTTGGACTAGGGATATCATGCGAATAAATTGTTTTGATGTAAATTTAATGCTATTGTAATGTTATATGATATCTGTGTTTATTGTTAAAATACATTAAAGTATTTTGTTTTAAGATAATGGTTATCATTAAAAAAAATTTAATAGAAATACCACCAATTACATCTGGAGTGTTAAATGCTACATACACTGTGATATACTCGGGATTGACTGAGCATCCTACCGAGATTAGGATTGTTTGGAATGACCTGGTAAGTAGTGCATGTAATTAACCCTAGCGTGCATGTGTAAGAGGGTTGTAGTGGTCGTCCTGTATGTCTGTCTGTTTCACTCTGATTTTGGAGATTACTGACAGTTAACCATTGATTTAGGTATAAACTTAATCCGGCCAAAGAATTATGATTTTTTATTGTGCTACTTTTTTTAATTGCGGGCTAATTGTTGAGAAAATGCGAAGCTTTCAGCTCAGCGTAGGTACCCACTTTTTTTGGGTAACACCCTAGCATCACTTCATAATCAGGTGAGGAAATAATTTCTTGCAGCCAGTGGTGTTGTTTGCATATGCTCAGGGAAGTTAGCGGAGTTGAAAGAAGTGAAGTTTCGCATTGAAGATGTATACCAGTGAGGGTGTTTCTGGTTAGTTTAGCTTCTTCTCTAATGAAGACTGCGTTTCCATGTACCATTTTCATTGCTCGAGCTATATTGATGCCTCATTACAACAGCTAACAGATTGCTTGTTCTTTTGAAATGAGATTATATTGTAATAGCTAGGTAGTGTTTAATAGCTCTGAGGGTTCACACCTTGGTGCTTCATTTAATGTAGTAAATAAATTAAATACGCTAAACTATTGTCAGTCCATGTTTAGTTGACAACCACAAGTGTAGTAATTGACGAAATCATTCAGTATAAACTAGAAGCAGATAAAATAAATCTAATGACAATGATTTGCAGGTGATGGTGACGTATATCTGTGTTGTTTGTTTTAGCTTGGTTTGAATATCACACTGGATGAGATTGGGACTATTTTTTTTATGTGATTGCGATTTGCAGGGTAGTAGGAGCCAGATAGAATTGGTGCTGCCACTATAACCACACTCACTTAATTACACCCACTCATATATTCAAGTAATGAGTTCAATTAACAGAAAAGACAGTTCAGTACCAGAGATTAGTTTAGTACCAGAGACCAGTTCAGTACCAGAGACCAGTTCAGTACCAGGGACTAGTTCAATACCATCAAATGAACCAAAGTTTTTTAGTTTGTGCTGTTTCGTAATCAAATGCCACAACCCATATAATCATACAAATTACTCTTTGACCTTCATCCCTTTCACTGTCCACATACTTATCTCATTGTCCTGTGACTAATCACCTTGTTGGGCTGTCTCTCTGATTCGAGTGGATTTCCCCACACTCCCAATCACACACACACACACACACACACACACACACATATTAAAAAGTTCAACGTTTTTTAATCTAACTAGTGATGCGCTCCAACAGCACAAAATAGCGAAGCGAGCGATGCATGTTCCCTGTAATTGCAGCTATTCCATGCATGCTTGGTGTGGCTACAAAATACTGTCAAAGTGAGAAAACAATAGTGGTAGCTTTTTTCTATGATG
>WLWI01003898.1_pt1 | contig 12728 bp, 6 predicted proteins | sample 6701501 | NCBI WGS metagenome assembly WLWI01 (sample SAMN12718690, study PRJNA515312) | sponge metagenome | isolation source: marine sponge | host: Mycale hentscheli | place: New Zealand: South Island, Marlborough, Capsize Point | collected 2014-11-01
GCTCTGTAATGTTGCGAAGAAGCCCTCAGGCTACCTCTGGAAAAAAAATGAGCGCAGTAGCTCTTTCGGCCGCTTCGAAATAACTCTGAATAGTAGCCAGTGTGCAGAGCTGTATCTCCGTCCCAGGGGTGTCTTCATTCTTCAAATTTGGCTTGCTGGAGTCATCTATTGGTGCTCATTCCACCTGTAACAACAAAGTAAGCCCACAGTTGTGACGTAGGACGGACGAATTTGTGACGTCAAAAAAAATGGCGCTTAATGTATGGAATGTCTATGGAGATAGCGTAGTTCTTATACTTATGCTGTTTTATATGACTTAGTTTCGAGTGGATAGGGATCTAACAACACAAAAAGGTATGGCTAAGCTTATTGTGATTGCAACTAGTCTAAGTTTTGAGATCTGTACTTTCTACTCTTTAAGCTGGACGAACTGTAATTGAAGAGTATTTAGAACATCTAGGTAGAAATTTTGGCATTTAACTTATTTATTATCATGTAATCAAATCCATTCCTGACTGAATCAAGCAGTTACATTGTTAACAATCCTAACAATTTATATTAGTCAAAGAATGCAAAAACAAAAATATTTAGAAATGATATCTATCATTTGTCCAGGAAACATTTAAACTTACTCTTAATTTATCTTTCTTGATGTTGTTGTCTATAATACACGTATTGCAAATACATTAAGTGAATGAGAGTTTGGTTTCATATTTTTAAGAAAATGCATTTTAAAGATTCATTATGTTAAAGAACAAAAGCTTCAGGATTACACTACTTAAACATAATGCAAAATATCAACAACAAATGCTGGTGTTTTGCGGTGTTCTTCTAGCAAGCCAGCCAGCACCTGCTTGCCTGCCTACTATTTCTGGGTGACTATTTACTTCCTCACCCACCCATCCGCCCACCCATCTGCCCACCCACTCACAATATATAAACCCTTAAATACATGTTGCACAGTATTTGGTATCAAGAAAAGTAACTTATGTGAGCCAACCTTAAAATATTCAAATACAAATTTATTTGTCCTTGATTAAATAAATGTATGACATACTTAGGCAGGTATAAATAAGTGCATGTATATAGTAGTTTGATTATTGACAGCATACATATTCTTACCATAGTAACATACAATGTCACTTTGCCATTGCATTTCACAATGACTCTTTCAGCAAATTAGGAATGCAGTAGATTAAGATTCTGATGTTACTATCCTCTAACACTCACTTTAAAAACACCAGTTTCCCTCTCCTGCTCTCTTTCTTTCTGAGACATCTCAGCTTTTCTAGGATCCCCTTCCCTAGTTCTCAGTCTCCCTGTCATTTTGCCATCCTTCACTAATTTCACCTTCTGTTGTTAGCTACAATAGTTGTTGTTCCTAATCCCCTTTACTGAATGTGATGATGATTTACACATTCAGTTAATGATGACGCTTTACCAACTCGTCTCAGCTCATGAATTAATCATGAATACCCATATTGTTATTGTTATGGTCATTATTGACAGGTAAGCATATTATTATATAATGATTAGCACGTGTCACAATTAAGAATATTGGAAACTTGATTAGACTTAGAGACTACACAACTGTGCTATAATATGTATGAATAATAATTATAGCAAAAAAATGGGAGGAGGGAGGTGGGATGGGCACCGCTCCCTTGATACAAAGTACAAGGACTAGTGCTCTTTGCCCTCCTCTAGTTACATACTATACGATCTATCCCACCCATCCATCCATACATAAATTCATGCATGTATACATATATACATACAAACATACATATAAGCATACATACATACATACATATATACATACATACATACATACATACATACAAAAATACATACATACATACACACATACATACATACATACATACATACACATACACACATACATACATGCACACACAATCATACATATACACACATACACACATACATGCATACATACATAGTGATTTCCATATATAGTGGTAAAATCAATGTATAATTTTAACTAAATAACTGCACTAAATAGTATGTACATAACATGTACCCAATTTAAATTAAATCTGAATCATTATAGGCTGGCCACATGCTGTTGGCAATAGAATTCAAAATATCATTATTAATTGGGTATTTCTAGTACTTGTGACAAAAGCAACAGTTAACTATCTTAATTTTAGATAACAGGATTAAAACTTACAATTTCTGCAGTAACTCAATAATGTGAAGACCATTAACATTATAAAAATAGTTGCCAGAATAGCAATAATTGGCAGGATAATCACGAGTACTAGTAGTACTCTATATGAATTCGTCAAATCAGCAATAGCAGTGTCTGAAAACAAAGAGTACAAAAGAAGTCTAATAATTATAGTCAACACTTACTGTCTTTAAACATAGTTACTCATGATTTAACTGATTGTATTGGCATCATATTGTCTATTTTATCAGGATATGTATTCTTTTTTATGTCAAGTAAGCACTCCTAAACTCACTATAATCCCATCTTTGTATGTTCAAGTAAGGCAGAAATGTAAATTAGATTGAATTTCCAAAGTTAGTCAAACTCTACATTGGTTTATGAGATAAGGTTATAGTACTCAGTTTGTCCGTTAATCAGCCATTCTGCCACACAATGATGCATCTCAGAACAGCGGCTTTCATGAAGATTGAAAAAAGCATCAAAATGTTGTACAGGATAATTGTTTCGACTCAGTTTTTCATAAAATGCTAGTATTTTTTTGCTATCATAAGCTTTTTTGGGGTAAAACTCTCCATTGTCATGCTGTATTAAATTGAACACCAATAATATATATAAACATGCCATAGGTATTTGATAAAAATTTGGAAGAAAAAATATTATTTTTGTGGTAAGCAGGCAGGTTCGGCATTCGAACAAGCAATATTATTTAAATAGCTTAAGGCATATCCTCAAAGCAAGAAAAAAACCCATAATATTTACTATAGACCATTATATTTTACCTATATAACAATTGATTCGGAGATTGTCTGTACCATTTGGAGTTATATTTAAAATGCTTTGTTGTGGTGTGGTAGAATATTGAGGTCTGTAATGTCCATCTGATTGTATTGCAAAGCTGAGATCGAATTGTGCTACTCCATATACCCCATGATAAGTACGTCTGGAGAGATGGGAGGGTAATCCATCTAGGGTGATATTTATAGCAAAAATCTGTCCACTGCAAATCGACCGAAGGGTGTCTATGATACACGATAAGCATCATATACCACAATGTGCATCTGAAAACGTCCCTTTAAAATGGAAAAACACACCAATGCTATGTACATGATGATTTATATTTTAAAAATAATGCTGTTAAATGATGCATGCCAACATCAATCTAGAATATCGCTAAAAGTGTTGTTTCCATCTGTACCAAAGTATATACACATATTGATAATATGTATAAGAAAAAATATGCACATTCAGTATAAAATATCCCAGCATCAGATATCTTCTCTTAACTACAGTCTGCATTCCCACTTCAATAATTACATAATTTGAGTGATATTTGCTTAGTACAGCAGAACTTCAATCATCCAAACGTAAATTATCCAAACGTAAATTATTTAAACGTAAATTATCCAAACACTTCAGTTAACTGAAAACCTAATATCTAATAGTAGCACATGCATCCATGAATAATTGTTTGAACACACCCCTTTGCTAGTGCTTTGTAATATATTTCTATGGTGGTCAGTTATGGGTACATTTCAGTTATCCAAACAACACCTCTCGGTCCCAAAGTGTTCAAATAACTGTAATCCTATTGTATTGTTTTAGTACAACACAATTATTCAAAGCAATATAGAGGGTAGAAGGTACAGTGTGTATGAATGTGTGCATGGTATTGGTTGTGTTTGGTATGCATTCTCATTGTATTTGGAAAAAAAAATTCATTTTAGGCCTCGTAGTGATGTCAGCTAGTAGCTCAGTTTTCTAGAAACTCAATTATGAAATTTTATATTTTTAATGAGTAAAATACAGGACTAACAACAAAATATATTAATCTAAATTAGTCCACAACAGTATACAGTATTTTTCTCAATCCTGTCATAATTTTGTTACATATAATGAAAAATTAGCTTCTAAAAATCACTCACCGTCCAAGTAGTGAGCGCCATTATCAATGGATTGGAAAAATTATAAACATTAAAGGCAAATATTATACTATCTGGAAATGAGATATTGTCAGACAGATAATCTGGTGGGCGTGCTGGCAAAGGAACATATTTTAGAGGCTCGCCATGAGATTCTATTGAAAATAAAAATCTGAATGAACAGATACTTGGGCAATTCTCTGTCTGATTGAATATGTCACAACAGACTGGTCCAGTTCCATACTCAGGAAGACGACATTCTCCACAAAGACTATCAGGGTTGTGGTAGGAGTGGAAGATTACAGAAAGTGTGAAATTACCCATCTAGAAACAAGTGTACATGCAAGAAGAGTTAAGTTAAAGCACATCTGTGCAATCAGGAGGCATTTGATGATTCCGCAATAATAAAACTATGTAATATTTTAACCTAGCATGATGTTATCTGCACTGAACAAACTCTTAACCAATAGTACCTGATAGTTAATGTACTAAATTCATAATGTTGTACAAGCATCATTGTAACAAATGTTTCCCCAACATCTTGTTAAGTATTGATTACTATTGTATTTCAATTTATTGTAAAACAAGATTGACGCTGTAATTTTGTGTTATGAATAAACTTCGTAAACTTAGCTACAGTTTAATTTTCTTACTAGACAATTTTTGCTGTCTTCATTGCACCTGGTACAGTTTGATACCAGAGATAGCCTATCATCTGTGCAGCTGCTGCAGTTGGAGTCTCCATTGAAGCCTCTAGGGCATTCATCGTCACACGTTCCATTTCTCAAGCAATTGATGTTGTGTGAACTAATCTTAGAAACACAGAACCACACCTGTCCACAACCACATTTATGACTCAAGCTTCAGCCACAGCCAACTAGTTAACGAGCCCCTCCCACCCATGGCTTCTGCATTATACAACCCTCATCCATTTTCACCTATAAGAAAGTCCAGTACACTCCCAAGCATCATTCAATTATACACTTAGACATTCACCATCTTTATCATAGAAGCTCATTCATACGAGTATCAAACTGAATGAGTATATAATATTAGCTCAACATGACATAGTTTAATTGTTAAACTATGCTATATTAAGTTAATATATACTCATTCAGATTCACAATCTTGTTCATTCCCATGCATTCCATTCTAAAGTTACCTCATGCAAACCCACTATTTTACTTTGTTCAAGTCACTCCCTTCATATACTCTTGTAATGTAGTTCTTGATTCTTAGTAATATTACAGTTGTGATAGTCAAAGTTGTCTTCTCTTTCTCCTAGCTGTTCTTGTGCAGTTTTAGTTAAGGTCTCTGCTCCCTTGCTAATAGAGATCTCTGTCTTGCTACTTAGTTCAGTTAGTGTTCTAGTCATTGTAGTAGTTAGTCAGTCTCATTGTGCCTAGATAGACTGAGATTTAGTAGCGACAGAAGTGCAATCTGGTGCATAGCTTAGTTATTAGGTGATAACTAGACCTTAGAATGGACCTTAGAATAGAGTAGGTGTTAGACAGCTGGTCCTTAGACTGTCGATTGATTAATCGTTTCTGTCCTCGGCGCTTTACACCCACGCATGGTTCGGTGCCTGCTTCATGTACACAGGCATCCTGGCTCTGCCAGGTGCGTAACCCGTGTGTGTGTGTGACCCATGGTGTAAGTATATGTTCAGTTAATACTCTTTCTAGTGCATTGTTCATTCCCTTTGTCAAATATACACTCAGTTATAGATTGACTGGTGTTCACTAAAAGAATATAGAATGAAATAGTAGAGAATTTTGAAACTTGGTGCTTAAATCTAACTCCTAGTACTACACAAAATCAAAACAGTATGTTATTGCCACAGCTATCTTTGAAGACACAAAACCTAATTGGTAATAGCTAGAGGTTTAATTTAAATAGTAGCTGTTAGTGATAGTACTCCAGTTTTAAGTTGAACTTACAATATTCAGGAACAAAACTTTCTTTAATGACATAGCTTCACAGTTTTCCAAGGTACACTTATTCTGGACAAATGATTATAAACATTCTGTTGATCCACACCTTAACTGGCATATGTATTTGTCAGTAGCCAAAAGGCAAAATGATATCAGGAAACAGAAAGCTAACAAACAGTTTCTAAACCAAAGATCTTTCCCAAATATAGATTCAACATACTATAAATACACTGTACCTAGAGTTGGATAACCATTGAAACTATAAGGTAGCAAATAATAACACAATTTGGTATAATTATATAAGTGCAGTGTAATTTATGCCCTTATTTGGTCATATTCAAGTCATTGGTTATATGGAGGGACTCAATGAAGCCGTGGCTGAGTTGTAAGTATTACATCAACTGTGTCACTGAATGTCTCAGCTATACTGTATGTCTGAAGGTGTATTGGCTGTTATTAGTGGGTTCACTTCTGAAGATTCCATGAATCAATCAATGCACATTAAGATCTTTGTAATCAAAATAAATAAATAGAATAACAAAAACTAACAGAAATTAATTCTTTATAATTATAAAAAAACTTCAGAGTTCAAAGTTATACCCAAATTTGTATTGATCGTATTGTGGATGGTGTGACAAATATGTCTATAGAATTTACAAACAATGACAAAGTTTCTGGACCATTCTTCAGTTGATTAACACACAAAAATGCGGAACTATGGAATTAACATTATAATGTTGTTAGATGCTGAAACCTATAGAAATGTGTCCAAAGTTTTGCATTTTTTTGTATTTTGTGTTTTTATGAACAGAAGAAGGGAGCAGGAAAATCTTGTTAAAATTGTTAGTAATACAAATTCTAAATAGCTACTATGAAACATAGTAGTCATTACTCATAAACTCATATTTCTTTCATAGTAATAATATCTCTACAAAAATATCTAGGTTGAGTTCAGGTTAATTAATCCTAATAATGCACTCAATTAAATAGTATCCTGATTCATAGTTTAGTTGAATCCTGAGCTGACCGTTATCCAATAGCAATGTTAATAATAGCAAATTTTCTTATTCTAACAGTCACTATTATGTTAATTAAAACTTAACTCGACATTTCAACTTCTTGCCGAAGTCCTCTTCAAGAAGTCAACTAGGAGACTTCGGCAAGAAGTCCAAATGTCTGTTTAAGTTTTTATTAACATAATATTGGCTGGTAGAACAAGAAAATTTGCTATTATTATCATTATTTCGCCGACTGAATCTATAATAATGTTGATGAGCTTTTATAAGTAAATCAACTAGGCACCATCAAATTATTGAATGAATGGATAATATATCTATTATAATTGATGTTATAAGATTAAAGAAACTATGTATCTAATGTGGTATTTATTAAAATGATCAGTATAAATTGTAAATTTAAGGACCCCATTTTTTAGCAATGATACTTGACCAATTGTGCTATTAATAGTATGTAGAATTAAAAATGACTAAATGAGGAATTCCTTAATGTGTTAGCTACTATTAAACTGTGCAAGTTGTGCAATTCACTCCATGTGCTGCTTATAGTAACATTAATTTCATCTAGCTGTGTTTGTAACTAATTTAGCAATGCTAACAATATTCACTGCACAGTCGCATGTTCATATTTCAAAATGAATTTCATGTGTCACAGTCGTAGTTGAGATTTCTAGTCTATAATTAATCAATACATAAATTGAATTTCTTGTTAATATGTCTACAAACAATTAGTACATACAGATACCTATATTTGCATTACATTGCATGACCCTGGCATAAGAAGGTGATTTTGAGTTCAGGACTGACTCTGAATGATCTATTACCGAGCATGGGGTTATACAATCAATTCAGGTGCATTTTATAGATACTTTCATTATTACAAACAAGGTAATTGAAAAAACAAGATAAAAACAATAATAGTAATTTTTTCTTGTTCTAACAAATTATGTTAATTAAAAGTCGACCCTACGTTTCGACCTCTTGTTAAAGTCCTCTTCATTGGTCGAAATGTCGGGTTGAGTTTTAATTAACATAATATTGGCTGTTAGAATGATAAAATTTTGCTATTATTATAATTATTTCAGCTGAGAATGACTGTATCATCATTACGATACAAAATATTTGTATAAGTCAATCATTATTATATACATATAATAACCCTAGCCATATGAGCATACCCCAAATCAGGCACACCTCCCTTACCCTGGCTCACAGGAACCCCTGTTTCTTATACCAGTTAGTGAAATAGCAAACACAATCAACTTAGTACCAAATATTTACTAATATGATAATTGAAGTGTATTTAGAACATCTAATTCTAAATTTGGTATATATAATAACATAATAGCATAATGCTATAATTTATATACTTATTTATTATCAAGTTATCAAATCCATCCCTGATTGGATCAAGCAGTTATATTGTTAACAACCCTAACAATATTAGTCAAAGCATGCAACAACAAACATATTTGGAAATGATATCTATATTGTCCAGGAAACATTTTAAATTTACTCTTAACTTATCTTTCTTGGTGTTGCTATCTATAGTACATGTATTGCAAATACATCAAGTGATTGAGAAGTTGGTTTCATATTTTTATGCCAATTTTTATACTTGGTTCATTATGTTAAAGAAGAAAACAAACACTTGGATTACACTACTTAAACATAATGCAAAATATGCCGATTCCACACTCTTAATCGCCTTTTACCTTCTTTTTTTCTTCGTGTTTCGCCTTCCTTTTTGAAACCTACACTGCCTTCCATTGTCTATTGCACCCGCTTTTTAGAATTAACCAGCACTTTCTACTAAATATGACGAAACTTTATCTACCATAAGGCGACGATATTTTACCATAGCTACTATACAAAGCTCATGAATTATTCATGAATACACACCGTCGGTTGTTGTCATCGTTACTGACACACGACCATATTATTATATAGATATATTTTGTTGATGAGCATGTGTCACAATTAAAAATCTTAAACTGCTTGCTCAAAAATACAGTATACATAATATATATATAATTGTTTCATATTAGTTTGGTATGACACATGTATGGTTGTATATAAATAAACATATCACTCCTCCCTCTCATGAGCTATCTCTCTGTATAATTGCCTAACTTTGGAAACCTGATTAGACCTATAGAAGCTACACCACTTATGAAAAATTATATAGCAAATAATGGGAGGAGGGAGGTGGGATGGGCACCACTCCCCTTGATACAACTAGTGCACTTTGCACTCCTTCAAGTGCATACCATCCATCCTCTTACAATTTCTGCAGTAGCTCAATGATATGAAGGCTATTGCCATTATAAAAATAGTTACCAGAATAGAAAACTACAAATAATCAAACTCAAACTAAGAACAGTTGTCGTGCTAACTGGAAGCTGAGAATTAGCTAGAGAGCTAGAAGTGTCTGTTGTTTGCTGTTGGAATCTGGCAAGATAGAGTCAAGCACAGATCCGGCTCGAAATGTAGTAGCACACGACAATTGGGTAAAGCTATACAAACTCAGCCAAACTATCACGCAAAGACTACTAACTAAAACAAAGGGAAAAAGACAAAAATATCTCCAGACTTAAACACACTGACTAAGGCCTATCCATTATTCCCAGTATGCTCAAGATCCCTATCAGTACTCAGTCTCAAATTCAAACTAAATGATACAGAGCTAAAGAACAAAGTACAATTACAGAACATAAAACAAAACAAAATAAATGATACACAAAAGCAAGCAAGAACTATAAAAAGTATGGACAAGCTTAAGTATAACAGATAAGAAAAGGAAAGCACAAAATAGTAAAGGGAAAAATGAGGGAGTTAAAGAACTGAATAGAATGAGAGTGTTACAAGTATATATGTTAGTGGAATGGAATGGGGATTGTATAAGATAAGGGCAGGCATGAGAAAGGTAAAGTTAGAATAGAATAATTATTTGTGTGAATGCAGTGAAGGTACGCTAATTAGTGAATAGGTGGTCCATTAGCACCTACTGCTAAATCAGTCCACAGAGCTAGCCTGTAGTTGAGGGGTGGGGCTGCTCCATTTATCATGTGTCTAACCACAGAATGTTTCAATGAGCACAGGTGCAAGACATGCTTTAAACGCAGTTTCTCTTGTCTCTGGTCGCTGTGCTGTAGTGATGTCAAGCAACACTGACACCCACACATCACAACAGCACCACCACCAGTGAGTGAAAGTGTCTTTGAGAGTTCACTAATTTATTTAACTTGTACCATGGTACATTCAAACTGTCTAATCAGATAGTTTGTGGTGAATATATTTTATACCCGCCTCCTAGGAGGTATTCATGAAGTTTTCACAAATATAAAGAAATGCTACATAGAATTTATTCTATTGTTATTTTTTGGTATTTAAAGATAGTTTGTGTTCTTCATATAAACCAGTTCATTGCATACATACATGGGTCTTGTGGAACCAATCACTTCAGTTCACTACGTACATAGGTCTTGTGGAACCAATCACTTCAGTTCATTACATACATTGGTCTTGTGGAACCAATCACTTCAGTTCATTGCATACATAGGTCTTGTGGAACCAATCACTTCAGTTCATTGCATACATAGGTCTTGTGGAACCAATCACTTCAATTCATTACGTACATAGGTCTTGTGGAACCAATCACTTCAGTTCATTGTGTGCATAGGTCTTGTGGAACCAATCACTTCAGTTCATTGCATACATAGGTTTTGTGGAACCAATCACTTCAGTTCATTGCATACATAGGTCTTGTGGAACCAATCACTTCAGTTCATTACGTACATAAATCTTGTGGAACCAATCACTTCAGTTCATTACATACATAGGTCTTGTGGAACCAATCACTTCAGTTCATTGAGTACATAGGTCTTGTGGAACCAATCACTTCAGTTCATTACGTATATTGGTTTTGTGGAACCAATCACTTCAGTTCATTGAGTACATAGGTCTTGTGGAACCAATCACTTCAGTTCATTGAGCAGGCCCGTAGCAAGCACTTGGAAAGTGGTCAGGTGGGAAGCTTTGCCACGTGGCCGCGCCTACATTACTGATGACCTCTGAACTTTTTAATAACTTTGCTGGGAAAGAAGGTTGAAAAGTGGTCCGGTGAAAACCGGACCAACCGGACCGCTTCCTACGCCCTGTTGAGTACATAGGTCTTGTGGAACCAATCACTTCAGTTCATTGAGTACATAGGTCTTGTGGAACCAATCACTTCAGTTCATTACATACATTGGTCTTGTGGAACCAATCACTTCAGTTCATTGCATACATAGGTCTTGTGGAACCAATCACTTCAGTTCATTGAGTACATTGGTCTTGTGGAACCAATCACTTCAGTTCATTGCGTGCATAGGTCTTGTGGGACCAATCACTTCAGTTCATTACATACATAGGTCTTGTGGAACCAATCACTTCAGTTCATTGAGTACATAGGTCTTGTGGAACCAATCACTTCACAGTTCATTGAGTACATAGGTCTTGTGAAACCAATCACTTCAGTTCTCTGTTTCCCAGCTCACCATGTCTAAATAGGAAGAATTAAACAATTCAAGTCTTGTATTCAAACAGTGTTCCTCCTTACCTGGTAGTGTTTAGAGATAGTAGTGACTGAAGTCATCTCTAAGGGACAGTGTGACATTGTGTGGTACCTTCAAGACTACTTCACACCTCATTTCACTTACACTGGATACCTCTGGTTCCCTTCCACTTTCTTCTCATTCCTCTCTTCACTTGTCACGCGCGCGCACATACAAACATAGCCACGCACACACACACATACAAACATAACCACACACACATACAAACATAACCATGCACACACATACGTACACATTAAAAACACAATGCATAAGCAATGTGGTACCGCACACACATAAATACATGTTGCCACATACATACACAAGCGTGCAAATGAAAACACAAACATACACTAATAACATCAAACAATAAATATTGACACACTAGTGCAAACATGCACAGTCACACATTATATGAACTAACATACACACACGTATACATACACACACAATACATACACACACAATACATACACACACAATACATACACACGTATACATAATGTACACAAATACAAACATACAAACATATACACGTGAATAAACTAAACAAATGATTCAAATACAAACACATGTCAATACAAACACACATACAAACATACAGACATAAAGCCCCTCCCCTTCCCCGCTCCATTTCATCCTTAGTCCTGAGATTCCAGTAATGGAATCTCGTCACCATCTTCCACTGTTCCCTCATCGCCATCTTCAACTGTTCGCTCAGTGGATAGGTTCTTGGAAGCTTTTCTGCTTCTCCTCAAGGTGGAAAGTTTCTTCCACATTTTCTTGATGGTAGAATTTTTACGCTTCCTTTCTTTGTCAAGGATGTCCTCGCTCACCCAAACCATGTCAATAGCTGCTTCATCGCGAAGGACAGGTAGCGTGATGGCATTACGTGATTTGAAAGGCATTGTTGCCAAGGTTGGGGTCCAATACTCTGAATAGTATATATAATACTTGTAAATGCTAATACTATACTTTCTTAAAAACTGTATTTCAATTACAATTACAAATACTTTTGAATTGCATCACGTTAAATTTAACTGGAGTGTTGCATGAATCAGCTATAG
>WLWI01003899.1_pt1 | contig 12725 bp, 9 predicted proteins | sample 6701501 | NCBI WGS metagenome assembly WLWI01 (sample SAMN12718690, study PRJNA515312) | sponge metagenome | isolation source: marine sponge | host: Mycale hentscheli | place: New Zealand: South Island, Marlborough, Capsize Point | collected 2014-11-01
ATGGAGATTATGAATGCACTGGGACTAACTCACAAGGACAGTCTACGAATGCTACCACTCGACTGACATTTGTCAGACCAGCTAGTGAGTTAACTGAGACATTTGTCAGATAGTGAGTATATAAACTCTTTTCATTGTTGAACTTCAAAACCTTGGGTTTTAGCTATATCCATTATTATATGCGGTAAAGGATCTTTATGTTAATAAACAATGTTTGATGTTTGTGCAAGGTTTTCCATGGTACATCAGCTGGTACATGTGGTTTGTGTATGCCATCATCTTGTGGGGGATCAGCATCTTCTTCTTCGTTGCCTGGTTCTTCTTCTTGAAGAGAAAAGCATTCAACAGTTTGCCAGCTGCAGATGGCTGGATTGGCAACTGAACCATTCTCCTCCGATAGTATTATATTTTAATTAAAGCACACTCACTTATTATTATTTTTAATCAGTGCAGCCAGCCACATTGTACAGTGCAAATGTATGCTATATAACCTCTCTGGCAGTATCCTACATGGTCCCATCTGTATCTTTTATGTAGGACTGTACTTACCAGATTAAATAACTTTTTACTTTAGTAATGTGTTGAATTCTCTCACATCTCACTGTTTGTTCCATTGCACCTCAGCCATCACTTCAGAATAATCTGAAGTTTCAAGTTATAATTAGTTTAAACATGTCCACTCAAAAAGTAAAATGACACAGATCATGTGGACTAGATAACAAGGCTGAATCTTCTTCACCATGATGCTCAAAAAAAATGAAGGGAATACTATGATTAATGGTTGTTGTCATGAAGAAATATGCATTGTTGGTGAAGATATAGCAAATTACATATAAAGAATGGGCTCACTTAACACAATTTACAAGTCTTTTTTTTTTTTAACATTTAGGATTTCCCCCCTGAAGATGATGACTGTGGAATAGAAAGGTAGTCAGATTGTAGGCAATGGTGATCAAGACTGTTTTATCTAAAATTGGTGCATTTAGAGTTTTATATAAGTTAAAACCATTTAGAAATAATGGAGAAAAATCTGTTGTTGTTTTTTATTCACTCATAACTGAAATAAAAAATAAAAAAGCACTTCTCTCAGTTATTTTTAACTCAAAAATTGCAACCAAATCAGGTTAAAACAATTTTTTTAAATAAATAAGCCACTAAAGTGTTAGAGTGTTTCACTGAGTCACAGGAAATGCCATTTCCAACACTCCCTCGATGCCAGCTGTTATGGTCTGTCCTGGCGTGACAGGACCCACTCCTTCAGGAGTTCCCGTTAGTATCACATCTCCAGCCTCCAATGAGAAGATTTGACTGATGTAGCTAATCAGGTAAGGGACGCTGAACACCATGTCCTTCGTGCTGCCAGACTGCTTCAAGTCTCCATCCACCTTGAGCCAGAGCCTGGTGTCCTCGAGCGCTACCTTGTCCTTCTCTATCAGGCCGCTGATGGGACAGAACGTGTCGTAACCTTTCGCCACACTCCAGGGGTGACCTTTCTTCTTGGCCTCTCCTTGGATGTCTCTGGCCGTCATGTCCAGGGCTAGGGCATACCCTCCCACATGTGACATGGCGGAGCTCTCCGGGATGTTCTTGCCATCTTTGCTGATGACCACGCCCAGCTCTACCTCATAGTGGAGCTGAGAGCACCTTGAAGGTACCTGATGTTGTTTTAGAAGAAAGTAATTAATGGAAAGTTTAAAATAGCAACATACACTTACAGTAAATTGAGAGGGGAAAGAGGATGCCAACATTTCACTAAATATGTTTAAATTTATCTACAGAGTAGTACAGTAATATACTCTAGCCAGTAACAAGTGCCAATACATATACATGTAAAGCTACACAAAGTTATTAATTAGTTTCTCAGGCAATTATCACTGAAAAAGAGACTATTTTTTGCACGGTCGCTGATGCACAAGAAATAGGCCTGCTATCACTGGTTATAGTTAGTCATTTAGCACTCTCTGGCTACACTAGTCAAGTTGAAAGATCAGAATTGATACTGACGTAGCTATTTTAACACCACTTTGCACTATCAGCAGCTTGCTAGCTCCGTGCACCTATTGCGCATGCGTAAAACCACAAGATTGTTAATATAAAATGCTTTCTTTAATTAATTCAAGCAGGTGTTGCTTGGGAGACTAAATCAATAACTCATGTATGGCCTAAATCAATAGGCTACTGCAGATAAGCATCAAGAAGATTAGTAAAAAGTAATTGCATTTTAAAGTGCCATGTGTAATTTGGTTTCCATTAAGCATTCACATGACCCTATTGTTCTCTTTGTGCAGAGTTCCTCTTCCACACCATAACCGCCACAATCTTAGGAAACTAAGCTCTGTGATGACACAAGAGATCCAAGACTTTCAAAGAGCCAGCATCTCAACTGAAGTCAAAATTTATACTTTCATACAAGCAACAGCAGCAGTTGCGAACAGCAGCAATACTGTTCTTCAACTGAGTTACTAACTACCACTGCAGCAGCAATGCGACACCTTTGTCACAACATAGCGAAGTATTTAAGATAGATTATGCATCAGAGACTTTGTTTTAAGAAGTGATACCATACAGGGTCTGCAAACAGAGACAGAGAGGACCTAAACAACGTCCTTATTTACTCAGGTCTGATGCATTATTGAGCAATGAAACCATGCTGTAATCTTACCACTATTGAGCCTCCTTCCTCCACGTAAGATGTAGAGGGTTTCAGGAACAGAAGTGGGCTTTCCGGAACTGCATTTCCCAACTCTGCCGCATGGGCTCTGCAAAATTAAAAAAGAATTGCGTAAGTTTAAGTGGCAGACTTTAAAAACTTACCTGTAATTTCTGCCCACGGCGACTACTTTTCTCCCGAAGCGCACGAAATGTTTTAGTTCTCTTGACATCGCTCTCTCGCTCCTGATATATGGTGCGCTTTTATAAAAGTGATAGGGGCGGGGCTCCGCTCCAAATTATTGAGAGATGGACGGGCATACAAAATAATGGAAGTGAGAAAATCTAGGAAGCATAATGCCAAATCTAGAACCAAAGATGTAGAAGATACTCAATGCAGTTATGTAAATGATGCACCAAGTCATATTGTATTCAAGCAATGCGACGACCTTTACCGACTAAAGGACGACGTTATAAGATCAGTAACTAAGCAGCAGTCCGAGTTAAGAGAACAGAATACGTTATTGAAAAAGGAGTGTGAAGGACTTCTTAACCAGTTAGAGGTAAGACGTGTAAAATGGCGGGTAAGTTGATAATTTATAAGTTTAGGAAACCTGTAGGGTATGTAAAATTAAATGAACAAGAAACGTGTCTGATTTGGTTCAAATACACGAACCCTCAGTTTGAATGCACTTAAAGAAAGTGTGACCATGACCCATCAAACCACCACACACTAATAAAGAGAATTGGATGAATAGCTGGAGGTGGAAATTGGCAGGGGAAATTGTAATCATGTACTCTGCCATTCTGACATTGTCCTATTAGAATGAGCGACTTGAACACTCCAAGACAAAATACATTTTATCAATGGAGCAGGAGAAGATGCACTTGGCCACTACAGAAGTGGAGGTTCTTAAAAAGCAGCTGGACAGGGAAAAATCCACATTTAATGAAGCGTGAGTAATAATACTGTTTTTATTTTCCACAAGTATTTTTTCTTTTTCTTTTTCTTTTTTTTTTTTTTTAGATTTGGAATCCTGAAGTCACAAGCATTGTCAGATGCTTCTAAATCGGAAAGTTTGTTAGCTAAATGCACTGGTAAGATTCTGGTAATACTCAATGCCTCACACTTTGAACATGGGTTATGGTCTCCCCATAATAATTTTTTACACTTCTTTTTAAGTTGTAGTGGTATTGTATGTGTTTGTGTCTGATAGAAGTAAAACTCAACTGAAATGCAAAATATCCCTGTTAGCAGAGAGTAAATGAATTATCAAAAGAGGGTGGGAGGATTTTCACACAAAGCAAGTGTTTTCTTTGTATATATAACTGCAGGCCTTGAGCTGCAAAGTGCTAACAAAGATGAAACCATTATCAGACTGGAGACTCAAGTGAAGGAGCTCAATGCACGGCTGAAGGAGCTGAAGCAGTCGCACCAAGTCGAATTACAGGAAGCTAACGTTCGTCTGCAGCAAGAAATGTACCTGGCCAAGCATTTCAAAGACTCATCTGGAACTACGACTGTCAGGCCAAAGCACAGGGCTAAATCCAAGAATATTAACTGATGGGAAGAAGTTCAAAATAAAGAGGCAAATAGTTCACTTAATATCACTATCATTTTTATAATAGCTGGGTTTATTTGTTGAATTAACATTGCTAATAAACTAGCTGCGAAAATAGACTGCGGCGAAAAGAAGTTGCTCTTAGGGCGAAAGATTTGAACTTTTGCCCATCCCCGCCACACAATTACAGTAGAACCACTTCCGCCACAGTTCGTCTACTTCATCTAACGCACACCTCACTGTGTTGTTGGTGATTGCCTGTTGCGGTACAAGTCTGAGGAACAGAATTAATTGAAGAAACTTGGTGTTGTGTCCGACATTGTTTTGTGTTCGTGTCGCTCAATCTGTCAGAAATAATGGCTGGATGTAAGTTTGTACTTTTTTTGTTTAAGTTAGCTGCAAGTTGCTCCCTTTTACTGGCAGTAATCGTGTAGATTCTATTTGATTAAGATAGTACGCTGTAGACAACGATGAAGTTAGTTTTCAATATTCTGCATTCAGCCCACTGTTGCATTTAAATTTACAGACTTATGTCTAACAAGGACATAACAAACTGGTAACTCTCTAAAGTATTACAGATTTGTGTGAGACTGATACAGATGACTCCTTTGCTTGATGCCTGGGTGTGTGCTAAATTAGTCAAGTTAGCTTCATGTTGATGGTAGTCAAGTAATTGAAAATGTGATGTTGTAGTGTTCCATTGGGTTGTCCACAATTGCCATATAGGTTAATGGAATTCAAAGGATCGTTTAATCTGTTGAATGGGCTCGATATGTATTTGATCCCAAGGAATGCAACTGGACTATATTTACAGTAAATGTTAAGTTATTTTGTACATGTACATAAAAGAAAACTGTTTTTAAGTTGACTAGTGTGTCATTTTTAACAATCCTTTTGATATTTTTAGCTGATCATCACGTACGGTTTTCAAAAGACACTCACCTCGAACCCGACCGTGTCCACATCTCCCCCTTGGAAGGAGGTTTGTTTGAGGCCCATCTGGGCATGCTCCGCAACCACCATACCTACAGGGCCGAGGTCTCCGTCTCACACTCTCTCGGAGAGAACATCAGTGCCGCCCACGGCCCTTGCAACATCCACGTCACCGTCACGGCCGCTCCGGACACCCAGAAGAAAGAAAGTGGAGACTGCAAGTACAGCAGCCTCCTGACGATGCAGGTGAAGGCCAGCAAAGATGGCGAGATCTCGGAGAAGGTCAAGATTTACAACGACCAAGACGTGGACGGAAGCATGGAGATAGTAGTCACTGCAAAGGTCCTCAAGACCAATCAGGGAAACCCCCTCCTCAAAGATGGTATCCACTTGCTGTCACACGAACACACGGAGGAGAGTGATTTCACAGAGTGGCCAGGTACAAAGGTCACAGATGATGATGACTAATCAACTGTTTCATACATTTAGATGTTGCAATTTCCTTTTATAACATTACATGAGATATTTAGAGTTGTTTTTTTTATTGTTTTTCTGCATTTTATTTCTCTATCATATATTGCATGTACCAATGTCTATGAAGATGACCTGACCAGTGATATATAAATACATGTAACGCTCAAAATACAAGCCTTCAAGTGTTGTCAGTGAATTGTTCAAGTACTTTGACCTCTGGTTTTGACCTCTGGTTTAGTTGTATCCTCCCAGGAATACCAATATTGACCCTAAGGACATACAAAATAATCGTGAATAAAATTATCAGCTGTTTTGGTTCAGCTGCTTTTGTTTGTTTATTTAAATTGCTCTCCAATCATGTGGCAGCCTATACTGTACATGATGTAAGTGCTGATGGACCACTCCTGGCAAGATATGATGTAGAGACTTATATTATATGAGAGCACAGAGGAAGTGGGCACTTGTCAAAAGGAAGCATTTTACAAATATACTTATCTTCCCAGGAGTGCTACAATCTGAGTCTATGACGATATACAGAAAGGGAGGAGGGAGGAGAGATGATGTAGAAGGATCCAAACAATGGAGTACAAATTGGTTATTATAGAATAAGGATTTTAATACATGTGTATTCAGATGATATACTTTAAGTATGGCAGCTATTTTGCTAGACTTACTCGGGTTAGTTTAGAGCTTGGATGCGGTGAGGGAGCAGGCACGCCCTTCATCGGGTTAAAATTCACATGGCCTTTTAGAGCTGCACTATCATCCTGTGACAAGAACAGTTTTGGTGCCCTACAATCATACAAACAATGGTCTAGAAAAAACCTTTAACAAACATTGGAACAGGTTTACCTTCTGGCAAGGCTGGGAGGCAAAGCTTGTCCGCCATGAGAGGGGGCTCCGTGGGCCAGAAATTTGGAATAGGAAGCCACGGTAGGATCATAGTGTAGCTAGAAATGTGTGATGTGTGTGCACGTGTATTAAGATAGTGAAGTAGTTGCCAAGGTAGTAAATGGCCCAATATGTGATTCATCATAACAATATTCATAGATGCAAACAAACATGTCAAAGTTCACACAAGGTGCATCTGAACTAAAAGAGCAAAGGACACCATAAGCTGGGGGAAAAAAAAAAAAAAAAAAAAAAAACCAGTATGTACAAACAACGAACTCTCATAGAATAATAATAGGTAATAAGACAATGACAGTGTAAGTATGGGTGTCAACTTAGTACAGTATAAACATAGTTCAACACTTACAGAGCGAGTAAAGACACAACACCAAGTATGTAACTGAACTACTACATTGAGTAACATTGGAGAATGACTAGATAGACCCTCCCTCCCTCCCTCTCTCTGAAGTCTGCTAGATCTCACTGACACACCCACCCTGAGGTCTGCCAGTTCCCACAGAGAAGTGGAGGAGGCAAAGCTCATGTCTGGATCAGGGACATCAGGTCGGTATACACCACTGGTTGCCATGGCTTCAACATCCAGAACTTGTTCACACTGACTCACACTCTGCAAGAGAAATGAGAATAAACAATCAATTGTATTTTCAACCTCCACCCAGTCTCCCAAAGAAATAAATAAATTAGAGCTCGGGGGAGCACTGGACCTGTGCTCTACAGCTTATTTACCCAAGAAGTACTGTACAAACAGTGATACGGTAGGAATTATCATGAATATTGCAATTAATAAGCACAATGGTAGGTGTGGGTAGCAAAAAAAAAGAAAAAAAGAAGTAAAGACAGTCACACTGGACCTGTGCTCTACAGCTTATTTACCCAAGAAGTACTGTACAAACAGTGATACAGTAGGAATTATCATGAATATTGCAATTAATAAGCACAATGGTAGGTGTGGGTAGCAAAAAAAAAAGAAGAAGTAAAGACAGTTAAAGTCGGCGATGAAACTCAGAATTACACAACATACTGCGAGTAAACTCAAGTTTGGCAAGTTGCAGTGTCGTTCGTATATTTATAAAATGCAACCGTTTCATATAAACGGAAGTATTTTAGATTCATAAAATTCCTGTTTTGTCAAAAAAAAATTTTGCCACAATTACATACATATATACATATCAATGCATCATATACGTTGTACGGACTATTAAGCCACTTGCCCACGCAGGTAATAAAACATGTTGTTCTCCAAATATAACTCCCACTCTAATTACAAAAATCCACTAATCTTCTCATTCAATAGAACCACTCTATACAAGAGATAACTCAAATTACTAACAGCCATGTCTACCACATCCAAAAAACAACAACATATCTTCACAGGATCACACTATCACCTGCACAAATTTCTTGAGCACAGCCATGAGGGACAGTACTGCCCCAGACTGCAGCTGCATCAACACCATGGAAATCCTCTTCACAAACCCCAGTGCTCTCTGAGCCGGCACCTTCCTGATGTTCTTCACCATCTTGTCCAGACAGTCCGCAGCCAAGGCAACGTCTGCTACATTGGAAGCTACAGGATAATGAGTTCAATGGACTACATGGAAAATTACAGAACTACGACAAGGACCTAATGGAACGGAAATAAAGCCAGGTTCAAGATCACACACGGAGTCAGGCCGGCCACTCCCACCACCGACTCACTGATATCTAATTGCAGCAGAGCAGAATACAGCTGCACATAGAATTGGCGAGGGTCGATAGTGAGGGACGAGCCTTGTCCAGAGAGGATCTCGAAGGCAGTGGCCACGCACAGCAAACACTCCTTCGTAGAGAGACCCTACAGAGAAACCACATTCAGTACTCACCACCCAGTAACAGAGATAGAGGAGACAGAGAAGGGGAGGCAGGGACAGCTTGACAGAAAGGAAGGGGAAAGCAATGGAGAGGGAGTCAAAGATGACTGGATTGTAAGCTCACCCCTGTCTCTGCCAAGGAGTGTAATGTACTCATGAGATCTGCGAAGAAATCGATGTTGATGAGGTGTGAAAACCTAGGAGACAGAAGACAAAGGAATGTCAAGTATGCAAGTGTAGTCATGTGCACTCGTACGATCTAAGGCAAGGGGGAGTGGTTGAGTGGGTGGGTAAAGGGACAAGTTGACGATAATGCATGTAGGCACACGCAAGTACTCATACCAATGACTCACTCACTTGGACAAGCCCTCCAGCACGGGCCTTAAGAGGGGGGAGTGGCGGGATCGCTTCAGAATCCTAAAATAGGTCAGGAAAACGAGCTTCAAAATATCCGTTTGCTAAACAAAACACACAAGCACAGTAGTTTCCACTCGTGCATTGCAAGTACCTGCACTTTTAAAGACAAACCATTTCAGTTCTTTTGTTTTTACTCTCCACAGCTTGCGTCTCCCGCAAGTCTTGCTCCAATTTCAACTCACTTATCAAATGCTGCCAGAACAATACACACACACATATTCACAAAAATAAGGCCACACTGTTTCACACCATTTTCTCCTTCTTGGACAATTTCTTCTTGGCCTCCTTCTTTCCTTGCTTGCTCGTATCCTTTGCGTTCTTCTTCCTGCCATTTGGTGTTCCAGAGGCAGAGATGGGCGTGTCCACATCTCCCAGACGAAGCTTCAAGAAGGTGCGAAGAACCTAAAAGTGAGTACGAATCAATAATGCAATGTCAGCAGCAGAGAATGGATGTTTTCTTACCGCAGGCTTTGTCTTGTAACCTTTACTCTTTACTAACTTAGAAATATGCTTCACTGCCTGCACAACAACAAACAACATCTAAAAATCAAACAAAAAAGTAAATAATTAGCACTAAAGAATTGCCATCATTCCAAATTTTGTCTGTTGTTAGTGACTCTATTTTTTTCTTTCGTGCTAAATTTTCCATAATCTAAAGCACACCACGATAGAATAAACTGGCTGACTTTCTCATGTGCTGAAGCCCACCACTAGCTAATAATCTCATGTACTTCACTGTCCCATGGGATCGTGGGATGGATGGACAGTGGGACACGGACAGGTGGACATCCTGTGAAATGTCCCACCATCTATGGGACTGAGGGATGGGATGGACAATTTAACATTCTGGACACATATGGAGTACTTTAGAGTTAAAGATTGAATCACAAATCCTACGACTACCAACACAACGCTAATTAAGTACATAATAATAATAATAATAATAATAATAATAATAATAATAATGATAATAATAATGATAATAATAATAATAATAATAATAATAATAATAATAATGATAATAATTGGCGAGCGAGCGAGACACTCTCAGGGGTAACACAATTGAAAATCGGGGTTGTTTGTTTGTTTATATATGTGTGGACGTACATGTCATTTTGTACTTTGACCCTCACGTATTTTTGCGTTAGCTCGGTGTTCAACCCCGTCACTAAACAGAATCCTCTGATTATCGTTCATTACCCGTATCGTTCTACAAATTGAATTGTTTACCGCTTTGAATTCTTCTGTGGGTGCAGATAGAACTCAAAAACTTACGGGAGTTTCATTTCTATTCGAGTTAGTAGCGGTAGTAAGTTACTAGCTATTTGTCATAAGCCCTACGCAACAGTATTAGTATTTACTTGAAAATTCATTGTCCACTAGACTAACCACGAAGGTAAGCCTTGTTCAGTTAAGTGTGAAAGTATTGTGCAGTACAACTACATGAATATCACAAAGAAAACGTTTAAATAACTTGACTTGTTTGTTGTTGTTTTTTGTCGCTTTTTTTTTTTTTAAATTCAAACAGTTGCGGGGAGTGGTTACTATGGCATTGAATCCCCTTAATTCAAATCTCGACTTTTGTTTAGTAGCTTGAGTGTTAGAAGTTAAAATCAATCGTTCAAAAATAGTGTAGTTTTAGGCTCGCTCGCCACTTGTGCTCAAGCACACCACTAGTAATAATAATAATAGTACTAGTGATGTGCTTGAGCACAAATGGCGAGCGAGCCTAAAACTACACAATTATTATATGATTGATTTTAACTTCTAACACTCAAAGCTACTAAAAATATGGTCGAGCTTTTAAATTACGTTTATACGTAAAGGCATTTCAATGCCATAGTAACCCCTCCCCGCAACTGTTTGAATTGAAAAATAATAATAATAATACACATTATTTAAACGTTATCTTTGTGATATGCTTGAGCTAAGTAGTCGCTAAAGCGCACAATACTTGCACACAACTGGACATACCTACACAAGACTTACCTTTGTGGTTCTAGTGGACAATGAGTTTTCAAGTAAATACTGTTGCATACAGCTATAACTATGACAAAGAGCGCATTGACTCACCACCGCCACAAACTCGAATAGAAATAGAATTCCGGTATGTTTTCAAGTTTTAAAAGCACCCGCAAAAGAATTCAAAACGATAAACAATTCAATTTCTAGGGTGATACGGGTAATGATCGCTAAACCTGAGGATTCTGTTGAGTGAAGTTTGGGACGGGGTCAACCACCGAACTAACACAAAAATATGCGAAGGTCAAAGTACAAATGACATATGTACATCCCACACATATATAAACAAACATCCCCAATTTTCAATTGAGTTACCCCTGATAGTGTCTCGCTCGCTTCGCTCGCTAAATAATAGCAGTAATAATAGTAGTTTTGGTAGTAGTAGTAATAATATTAATAATACCTCTAAGGAAATCTGACCAATGCGATCGTTCCTGAAAAGTGTCTCTATCGCCTCACAACTCTGTGTTGACACCTGTGAAAAGCCAAGAGGGAGGAGAGTGGACTCCGCACGTATGGTTGTAAAACGCTCACCTTTCCCTGCAGTGCTTTGCTAGGCATGAGGCCAACCAGAGTGGCGATGATGTTGTTGGCAAAGTTGAAGTGGGGAAGAGAACCCAGCAACTCACAGAAACACTCAACACACAAATCACCAAGACTCTGTAAACACAAGAGGGGAGGGAGGAGGAGGGGGATGGGGGGGAGAGAGAGAGAGAAAGAGCGGAGAATAAAAAAAATAATAATAAAATTCTTTACCTGATATTATTTCTGCACTTTGCCCCTGGTTATCACTCACTGCATTACCAAAGGAACAAGAGAAAGGGGACCAGGGGGGGAATAAGAGTCGAGTGGCTTTATTTCGAACTTACCAGCTTAACCTCTCAAACGATAAAGCGTGTTCATAATGTAGAGTGTTAATTTCTTGTTGGTTGTTATGTAGTACTATAGTTCTATTGAGATAAAATGTAAGTTGTTTCCTACCTCCTACAAAGTCATTGGTGGTGCCTTACTCAGCTTCCCCCCTATTCGCCATCCTGACTATAACCATGGTTACACACGCACCTCCATATCAGATGATGGAAGACACTCTTCATTGTCAAGAAGGTTGATAGGTTGTGTCCTCTCTCTCTTCCTTTTTCGATCTTTCTGGCCATTGGCTTGTTCTTTAAGAATACTTGCTAACACACAAACATACACAAATTGTCCAATAAATCCCCAAGTCAATCTGATTGGAATATCACATACTGCATCATCTTATGAAATGCATGTATAATACAAAAGGAAGGAACAGAATGTAAAGAGAAAAATTGGCATATTTTAGAATGGCTGTGTTTTCACCTAGTATAACAGGAACTAGTGTAAGACACACCCTATCCTCTAATTAATGCCACTTGGAAGGTTGCTTGCTTGTGTGCAAATAAACTGTTAGGAGGGGGGGGGGGGGGGGGGGGGGGTTTTCCCCCCCCCCCCCCCCCCCCCCCCCCCCCCCTGGATCCTTCCCTGCTGAATGGTTTTTAAAATAATTTTTCATATTACTTACTAACCCTAATGTAAGAACACATGATAGATATATTCAAGTTCAACTATCAACAACTCTGTCAGTTATTATTACCTATGGGCACATTTCTAGTTACTTTACTGATAAATTCATCTATTATATTGATCATTTGTATATATATATATATATATATAAGCTGAACACATTATTTTACTGATTATTATTATATTCTTAATATTATTAACACTAAATTAACATAATAATAATTTCTGAACTTATTGTTGGCGAGCGAGCGTAGCGAGCGAGACACTTACAGGGGTAACACAATCGAAAATCGGGGATGTTTATTTATATATATGGACGTACGTATGTCATTTTGTACTTTGACCCTCCGTATTTTTGTGTTTG
>WLWI01003903.1_pt1 | contig 12715 bp, 6 predicted proteins | sample 6701501 | NCBI WGS metagenome assembly WLWI01 (sample SAMN12718690, study PRJNA515312) | sponge metagenome | isolation source: marine sponge | host: Mycale hentscheli | place: New Zealand: South Island, Marlborough, Capsize Point | collected 2014-11-01
GGGGAATCCCAGGGCACCCCTACCTCTGTATGAAACCCTGGTGACTATATTAGGTGTTGATGGTGAGTAGTTGGTAGTAGTAGAATTCTAATTGACTCTATGGTCATGAATTTATCCTGGCCTTGTTTGAACACCGTTCCATATATAACTTTCTTTACATCCTAAATGTCCAGTCTGTATGGCATATATGGAAAAATAATTATTGAGCAGTCAAACTCTACTACCATTGTCTGTGTATATGGACATATATATTATGTGGATGTATTTATATTATAGGAACAAAATGCTGTGACATGCTTTCCTATGTTGAGCTACAGCTAACACACACACACACACGTACATACGCACACACATTTATACTCACAAGCATGTAGACACACATTATGTACTATTTAATTTCACATTTCCTTCTTCATTTTCAATATTAAATGAGAAACTTAAGACAGCATAAGTTTCTAGAAATAGTTAACAAACGTTAGTTCTAGGCTATGCAATGGAGGGACGTTGTTACCATGGGTTACCATGGGTTGCTTATTTTGTTACTTTTTTTGACGAGTTTTATTTTTGTTGAAATTACAGATTGACTTTTATTCTTTTTAAATTGTGGTGAATCTATAGATTAATTTTTAAAATTTTCATTATCCAAACACCAAGTAAGTCAGGTAGCTAGGTGTAATAGTGGCAAAAATAAACTTTGGACTAGCCTGAAAGTAACAATGAACTGAAAATTTGCATAGCGCTGGTGACATTCAGTGGAGATGTTGTTCTGTAATAATTTGGGATTTTCTTTCTTATAGAACACATTAATACTTTCATTTTTAACTTGATAGTAGAAAGCATTGTGCACAAAATGGAGTACACATAATATATATAATTGGCAAAAATTTACTGATTTTGTCCAAAAGTAAGTTATTTTGAAATGGATTCTTAACTAAAGTGGCTCTTAAAAGCAATTCCACTCTGATAAATGGGACATTTGTATTGAAATGGTATCATCTCTATACATTTAGGAGTATGTCTATTTGTGTGTTATATCTAAAACATGGTTTGAATAAGCAAGAGACTAAAGCTACCTCAATACACTGAGAGTGGTATGAAGCAATGTGATTGTGTTGTGTGTACTTTGTTTTTGACAGTAATTTTCAAGAGGCTGTTCTAGACATATATAACTGTCAATCTGTCACACTGGATCATTTGAATCTGCAAAATAACTCCGGAAATGGCCGGCTTTTAGAATCTAATCGTGGCAACACAGGAGGCGTAGCCTTTGGCTATGAAGGAATTCCATCAGACTACGTCAATCCTGTTTTGACTCTGTCAAATAGTAACTTCTCAGACAACAGAGCCTTGGGGTTCCTCACGCCTGAACGAGCGGTTACTGGTAATGTGTACCTTGGTAGAGGAGGGGGCGTGGGACTCTTCATGAACGAAGCTGGACACAACCTTTACATTGAAATTACCAACTGCTCCTTCATGAGTAACCAAGCCAGGCTGTTTGGTGGTGGGTTGTTCATCCTGACTACCAGCTATGTGGAGATACAGCACCAGGTGTTTGTCACTGGCTGCCATTTTGAGGGGAACACTGCCATGTCTGGAGGATCCGGTGTGCAACTGTCTTTCCTGAGGTCGGGGAACACCAGTAATCCTCACAGGGTTGTCTTCAGTGATAGCCAATTTATAAGAAATCGAAGTCCATCTGGTGGAGGAGTATATGTATTTGTATGTGAGTTTCAACTTAATTATCACGGAGGTTCTGAATCATTTGGTGATATATATAACTTCCATATTTTGATGTAAAGTTACAGAAGGTATATCTTAAGTAAGTACTGTACATGAACTGACAGATAAATGAACAGATTAACAGACAATAGGATGAAGGAATAAATAGATGGCAGGCAGACTGACAGTTAGATTGACAAACAGTCAGACACACGGACAGACTGACAGACAGTCAGTCAATTTACCAACTAATAGACATACTGAAAAGTGACTGAAGGATAGACACAAGAAACAAAATTATCACATTGCTGGTCTAGTAAGTAGTGTTAATTGTTGAAGCCTTATCAAATATGACTACAATGAGACATTGCAATAAAAGCAAGGAGAAATGCCTTACACACTAACGCTGAAGTAGATACGTTTTGAAGCAAAAACAAACCACTACTACTTGTTCGCACACTTCTTGTTTATGATCCTCACCTACAGTCATGCCCATTAATGTAATTGTTGAATTATTTTATTCTTATGGGTATTTTATAGCTACAACTTTGGGCAAAGAAAGCAAGTGCACTGATTTATCATGATATAAACTTTAATTAGAATATTTTATGTTGAATCCCTGGTTTTAAAATCTAGTATGCAAGATCACAAGAACTTAGAAGCATTTTATAAATGACCTCAAAAAATTACATTCACTGTTGATTTATATTAGCCTGATTGTATACTTCAATATATAAATTATTTATTTTGCAGCGGATGATGGCAACTACGTGCAATTTAATCGTTGCCAATTTGTTGAAAATTCCGGCCTTGGTTCACAGAACGATTTGGGAGCCGCCATTGCTCTATCCTATCTTGGACTATTTTCACAGAGAGTGGCTTCAACCAGACATGAAATTATTGACTGGTAAATAAAAAAAATAAGAAAAACATTAAATTTACACTTTAATAGTGTTTAACATACTTTTTTTTGCAGTTCTTTTATAGGCAATAGTGGTCCCAATGGAATACTCAGTGTGGGATATGCTCCAATTCTTATGTCTGGCAAGAATGAATTCATTCAAAATTCTGGAGCCTCATTAAGAGTAAGAATATTGCATAATAAACTTGGTTAAAGATGGTAGCTAAATTTGTAAGTGTTGTAAAATGATGACATCATGCATTGACCATTACGGATTATGAAGTTTTGTTCATATTTACTGGACACGAATATTTGACAATCTTTTTTTTTCAATAGAGTTGATTACCTCCAATTCAAACTAAAATGAATATTATTTTTAATGAAATTCCAATACTATACATTATTGAACTTCAACTATTTTATAGCATACTAGCTTTAATTATTTAAAAACTCCAGGACAACTACAAAATGAATTTTAACAGATTAACATGTTCTAAAATATGGTAAATTCGCGATTGTCCAAACTTCTTTGTTGGCATGTGAATCATGAGAAAATTTTACTGGCAGCATTTACATAATGATCAAGGAACAATTCGTGAAGCATATTTGGGTTGTTCTTATTGCACAGAAAACTAGAAACTGCTAACAGTTGTAGAATTACTGCAAGAAGTTTATTACCTGTAATCATTTAAACTGAACTTTACGCGGCAATAATAGAAAAAATTATTTGCAGTATTATATGCAACATAACTGAAAATAGTCAATACAACTAACTATAAGGTTTTATGTATTGTGCTAAAACAATTAATACTCTTCACACATTTCGTTTTCAAAACAAACTCATTTTTTTATAGGATTTATGCAAGTCTAACTTTTATCCTCATGAATGGATGTCATTGTGTAGATATTATTATGATAAACTTTAAAATATTCATAATAAACTGATGACAACACCAGATGGCTTTCATTACTTAATATTTATGTAGGCATTGTTATTATGGTACCATTCCACAGACAAATCAAGAAATTATCTTTAAGTGTTTCTTAATAACTTTCTTTCAGGAATACATTTCTAAAGTATGGTTTCCTCTTCATTAGATTTCATTCATATATACATGCATACACAAACATTAACACACACATGCAAATATTTATGCATATGCATACCAGTTCTGTAGTTTATTGAATTATATATTTATTATGTACTGAACAAGGCCTAATACCTGTTGCCACATCGAAAATGCATTGAAGTACCCATATCATCTGTGTTCAGAGTTATCATGTTGGGTTACTATGTCCTCCCAAGTTATACAAGTGTTTATTGCACAAGAAACACGTTACTATGGTATTCACACAAGAGCAGTACATAATAAATTAACCATTCATTGCATGGATACTACAGAATATCACTCGTTTGATTGGCTGTATTTACGCTTGTGCCTGCGGCACTGTTGTAAATACTAAGCCAACAGACTCGTGATATTCTCCTGCAATGAATTGTATATATGTATATAATATATTAAAAAGTAATGGGTGTTTAGCTATCATTCTTGGTGTCACCTATACTGCTTAGGTTATCGGGTCTTTAATCAGATTTGACGGACTCATAGAATTTAAGAAAAACCTAGTAGTGGGAGAAGGAGCTCTTCATCTTCTGTCCTTTGGGCAGATGCAGTTGAATGCTGGCACTTCACTATCATTTGAAGAAAACATAGGAAGGTATTAACAAATACATAAATACTAGGGATCAGAATACAGTAGACCCTCAGTAATCCGAACCCCGTTTATCCGAACTCTCGCTAATCCGAACACCATTTTTGGGAATTATAATGATATTCATTGGAATTTTGCTGTGCATTAAATAGATAAGAGATTAAGACTCCATTCAAAATGACTTAATTTCGAATATCCGAACATTTCAAATATCCAAACAACCCTCGGTCCCGAGGTGTTTGGATAACTGAGGGTCTACTGTACATTGATACATAGCACACTACTACTTGAGTTATATATTCTCAAAATATCATGTAACACAGTGTCAATTATTTGTACTTTTTGTTTTAGGTTGGGATCTTGCCTCGTTGTAGATTCTCCAGCTACTCTAGATGCCTTCAGTGATGTTCTCTTCAACCCACGGTGCTTTATAAACTATCAAAATAGATTTGTTGCACCAACACTATGGAGGAATGTAAGTTATTATTCATAGCATGACTTAATATGAATTAATGCCATATAAAGTGCATAGATATTATATCTGCTAACTCTTAATTAAGACTCTATTTAATTAACATATTTCCATAGCATAATTTTCAAAATAATTATAATCTTTAAGTAACTTGTTCCAAAGAGAATGAAATGAGTTTTGTGGTTCTATCATGCCTTTTTGTGGTTCTATCATGCCTTTGCACAAGTTCTTGATAATATATATATATATAATATTGACTAGTCAGTGACAGGAGTCTTCGCATTTGAGTATAAACTATTTGCCATACTTCAGGTTAGTATATCTTTCAACATGAACAGAGCAGTTGTGTCGTCTGGATTGTACCTCTCCCAAAATAGCAATGAGTGCTCCTGGTACAAGTATACCCCGCCATTCTTCAACAGAACTTTCCTTCTGGATTGGCCTTTGTGGAATTATAAGTAAGTGTACTTGCTCACAGGAGATAAAATGTTTGGTAAAGGGTGAATTGCTGTCTAGTAGTATGTAGAATCATTGTGACTTCAAGCTTACTTAATTATCAGTCTAGAAAAGTACTGAACTTATTTATCCCAAGTCTGCAATGATGGCATATAATCCTCAGTTTTGTACTGCTGTGTACAATAGAAATAAGTTGGCAGTTTCAAATACATAGCTAATGAGAAATAAATAAAGTTGTAGTATTAGGAATTGCTGTTGAGGATTTTGAACAGTTACATGTTAGTTATAGACAATAATGTAGAATAATATAACCTACATCAGCATATTGCATGCGCACTATAGACTAGTCTTAAAATATATGATTTTTTAATATAATTAATACAGCAACAATATGGCCACTGGGCATCCTGACTTCATGAACCAGAACTTTATCTTTGGAACCACTGCGAATAGATTATTGTCCAACACCAGCTCTGTAAGTAGTCCTTCTGTGTATATGGAATGAACATAATATTTGATATCACTGTTATTACTTATTTTCATCACTCAGGTGTATGCATGGCCTGGTCAGAGGGTAGATTTATTTCTACTTGCTTTAGACGGATATGGCCATCATACATCTGTAAATGCCAGGTTTATCTTTCGTCCATCCAAGGTATGAATTCTTAGTTTCCTTCCTAATGTAAATTATGTAGCTTGTTTTAATTAATTTTTGTTCTTGTTGCAAATTTTTATTTTTAGGGTGTTTCCAGTAATTCAGTGATCATTCAGCCACAGATTGCTGTCTTTTCAGAATCAGTCGTAAATGGTTTACTGAATGAAAAATATACATTTGTATATTCTGTAGATTCTATTAATTTCTTACAGCACGAACAACTTGGAACGGTCATTACTGAAGAAGCATTCAATGAACATCCTGTAAGAATATCTTTGAGTCAATATCTTGTATATAGTAAGACTGATGAAGCTATAGTTCAATAATATCTTGTGCAGTTATCAAATTTTTATCTCTATATGTAGTTAAATAATTGTAGTTTCTTATCTGATCAAGGAATCGTGAATTCATTTAGCTGATGTGAATATGAATGGGTACTGAGTAATGCTTCTTTTCATTGTAATCTTAATTTAATATACAATAAAGTAAATATTATTTCATTAGGTATTTTCAAACAATTTTGGATTATTTCCTTTACCTTGCCCAGGGGGGTATCAGCTCAATAGTGACAGTGGAAGTCTAAAGTGCAGCTGTGTAGACTACATTAACAAGATTATATTTTGTGAGGAAGATCAAGATAGTGTCATAATTCAGGTATGAGAAACTTGAGCATTAATTTTGATATTCTTTAGATATGATATTTTTATGAATTTTTTTATGAACCTTTTTATTACAGTAGTATAATTATTATTGTAAAATATCAAATAGCATTAACTAACATAGTAAATAATGTGTTTTATAATGTATGTCTTTATGTGGCATTTACTTTAGCATGGAACGTGGGCGGCACTCAACCCTCATGACACATTAGATAGTTCATCTGTCAATCTATTCTTCCACCCTTGCCCGGCTGGTTACTGTGGCTGCACTTTTGATAGCAGTTTGGGAGGCAACAGTAGCTCTACTAAAACCTGTGTCTATCAGTACAGGAACAGTAATCCAAATTATCAGTGTACTTGTGATAGAGAAGGTGAATTGATATACTGGATACAAATCGGGAATTTTAATAATACTACGTCAGTCTTAGGATTACTGATTATTGTTTTGTACTGACTATGCGAATTCATAAGCTATAATTTGAATTCAAAATCCTCATAATTAACACCATTTTTTCAGTTGATTATGTTTATTGGCGAGCGAGCGTAGCGAGCGAGACACTTACAGGGGTAACACAATCGAAAATCGGGGATGTTTGTTTATTTATTTATTTGTATATATGTATGGACGTATGTACGTCATTTTGTACTTTGACCCTCACGTTTTTGTGTTAGTTATGTGTTCGACCCCGTCCCAAATTGCACTAAACAGAATCCTCTGGTTTATCGATCAGTACCCGTATCACCCTAGAAATGGAATTGTTTACCGTTTTGAATTCTTTTGCGGGTGCAGTCTAACTTGAAAACTTAAGGGACTTCCATTTCTATTCGAGTTAGTGGCGGTGGTAAGTCAATGCCCTCTTTGTCATGGTTATAGGCCGTGCCCAACAGTATTTACTTGAAATACATTGTCCACTAGTCTACCGCGAAGGTAAGTCTGTGTAGGTGCATGTCCAGTTGTGTCAAAGCATTGTGTGTTACAACCACTACTTAGCTAACGAATATCACAAAGAAACTTTTAAATAACGTGTATTGTTTTGTTGTTGTTTTTTCCCCTTCAATTCAAGCAGTTGCAGAGAGTTGTTACTATGGCACTGAAATCCCTTTACCGTGTATGCGAAATTTAAAAACTGGACCTTATTTTCAGTAGCTTCAGTGTTAGAAGTCAAAATCATTCATATAAAAATAGTATAGTCGTTAGGCTCGCTCGCCATTTTGTGCTCAAGCACATCACTAGTTACTATGGTATATAAAATGAGCATTGTTTAATCTTCATTTTCAGGAGTCTTGTGTGGCAGCTGCAGAAATGGTACTGGGGTTAGTGTACTCTTCAACAAGTGTGATTCTTGCTCTGATGGCTTTCTCGGACTTATTCCAGCAATAAGTAAGTAATTAGAATGTAGCCTGGAAGAGTAGATTTTTCATAACATTTTTGCTTTCTATTCCAAGTTCTTGCTATAGCTGTTGTGGTGGTGGTGATCATTTTCATAGATAGGCCAGTGCCAGCTCTGGTTATGCCATTTCTATTCTATCTTCAAGTAGGTTATATTATTATAAGGCAAATATTCATAACTTAGGCATGCTGTAGCTATAGATAGAGTTAGATATTTATCTAATAAATGAGCAACATACTAGCTACATCTAACATATAATAATGAATTAAAAATACATTAGCTAGTTTTAGTACTTGCTGTTTTTGAAACAGCCAGTTTTATTTATGTATTTGAGAACTTTCCTTGTTTGGCTTATTATGTGTTTCAGACGGCACCATATGCAGCTCGTTTCTTTCCAGAAACTTTTGATATTGCCGGCAGATATGTAAGTTAACTAAGCTTACCTTTCTTAAACAGTTGTATTTCATTTCCCTCCATTTTACAGCTCTATTATCTTTCCAGTGCAAGTGGATTATATTTTATCTATGACTTTTGCTTGTCCAATCACTTAACCACGTCACTTTCATATTTACTTCACTACATTCCAGTATTGGTTACATCTTTTACATACTTTATTGTATGGTTGCTATGGTCAGTTCCAATCACTGGATGTATAGTACACTTAATTATATAATATATATTCCTATTATCTATAGGAGAAAAGTTTTTAGGAAAAAGTCATTAAAAAATCATGGAGCATGGTGGCTGATTCTACTGCTGTATTCCCCTGTGACTTATACATCATTTTCAATTCTGAATTGCCCTGCTATTACTGTGAATGGGACTAGTGAAAATGTAAGTACTTATAGTGTTATGCGGGCTTTTATTTTAACTGACATATTAATAGCTAGTCATCATTCGAGCATTACTGTTAGTGTCGGGCCCTCTGCTTCTTTGGCTAGGTCCACCCAACAATGCTATAATAATTTCCTCGTCTGTTCAAGTTTTAACTTAATTTTTGATATATCCAAATAAAGATCATGAGTGAGAGTGTTTCAATCAAAGAATCAGACCCATGACTGTCCCTGGTCAGTCCTTTTATAGACTGCCAATGGGGATCACAAGAAAACAGAATAAAATGAAACACTGACCAATCACAGAGATGATAATGAATTATTAAAGTAACCAATCAAATGAGAGAACAAACATTCAGCTGCTACTACAACTATTGAAACTAACACACAAACAACATACAAACATACATACAGAATAAATGTCTGGCAATAAGTTAATAATACTGTTGTGGGGTGTGGTCCCCACAGTTAGTATCACACATATCTTAGCATTTAATCAAGAATTTTGATTAAAGTATAATTGTAGGGTGAAATAGTTTTTTCACTACTTTGCTGTTGTAGCCACTAGTATAATGGTGTTGAGCTAGAGTTAAGGTGAGCAACACATGTAATATTCATTCTTCGAGTTCAAAATTGCATCAACCAAAGGAATATTTGAATTCATTTTAACAATAGTGGTTCATAGTCAAGCCAGAATAAATGAAATAGGGAAGAATAAGGAAATTTCCTCTACAGTAATTTAGACATGATACGAGGGTATACATAAGGTACCAATCAACCCTTTGGCCTCTGATGGTTTCCATTGTATGTTGTTTGTATAGAGATGGTTCTGGAATGGAGATATCAAGTGTTTTACTGGTGGACATATTGGACTTGGTTTAGTAGCCATTGCGATGTCATGCCTCAGTGCTTTATTTATTATTCTAGTAACAGCCCTTCCTTACACAGTAAGTCAATGAGTATAGCTCTCACTCACGTGTATATAATAATTATGATGTTCTTATTTTTAACATAGAAATTAAATTTCTCAAAACATTTTGTGGAACCATTTACGACACACTACAAAAGTAATTTGAAATTTTGGTGCGGTGTAGAGCTTGCACGAAGAATGTTTTTCTTTGTTACTCTAGTCCCACTGCCTAGAAATACAGTAAGTTGTGTTTATTAATGGTAGGAAGCACATGGTGTGAAATGTAAAATTTGTGTCTTTGAGTGGGAAGTGTGAAACACTTCAAAGTTGCTTTTCCTTTGAGTAATTTCTTCACATTTTAGATAAACTAACATTGGAAAGTGTTTGTAGTAGATCTTATATTTAGAATCATATGAGGGTTTCCAAGGATGTTCGGGATATCAGGGTGGCAGCCTATGAAATAGATAGTGACCATGGCTGATAATTACACATCTTCTAATGGGTATTGTGTTTGGTGAATACATATTCACAGACAATAGAGAACATTTGTAATTTGATAAAGTAATGAATATTATATTTCATACTTCTGTTGCTTCGTTTGTTTGTTTTTTGAAATGAATATAAGGTGTGACTTTGAATATTTAAATGCATTATAGGTTCTCATTCTATTGGTTGTCTTGATCAGTCTATCCATCTACACATACTGCTTTCCTTACAAGTCCATAGCTGCCAATATTTTGGAAGTCATTTTTCACTTAAACTTACTGGCTCTTCTTCTGCTGGAAGCGATGCCACAAATCAAGCAAGATTTGTTTGTGTTTCCAGTGCATACAACTGGAGATGAGTGTAGAAATGGCTTTGATTCAGTGAGTCTGGTGGTGTATCTGCTGGGAACTGTGTTCTATTTGCCAGTATTGATTATGGTGGCTGCAGTGGTCCTGGTGATATTGTACTCAATAGTTAGGTGAGTAGAGACAATGTGTTTAGTTTCAGATGCATTGCCAATTACCTGGAAAATGAAAAGTTCTAAGCAAAGTCGTGGTGCAGATCTTTAATTCTATTCAGTATAACAATTAGGAAGGTAATTTTGCTACATTCAATAAAGTAACTATTGATCCTCCAAAATAAGAAGATCTTTGTGGGGAGAAAAATACGTTTTTCATTATTTTCCAGCCGGTGAATATCTTTCAATTGAAACTTTTATGATTATCAATAATTAATGTTACAAAATAATTAATATCTTATAAAAAAGTAGAAAAATGAGTCAAACTCAATATTATGATATAATTATACACATGGCAATTCTTTACCTAATCTTACACTGTCCATATTATCAGATATAGAAACATAGCAAGTATATACAAGGAAATTTAGGTTGTTTTATTTGAGTTATTCTTAGGATGAATCTATTCTGATGTTGAAATGCTCCAAATAATGGCATTAGTATAATTAATTAATATTTTTATATTGTATAGATGAGCATTATAATTATTGTACTAGTTATTTGATGTCTTTGTTTCCATCTTTTTTTTTGTAGGAAAAGAATTGACAATACTCGCAGCCAACAAGTAGTAGTAGTTTCTGACACAGATTGTGCACATCAAGAAGAGTACACCACTCAGGAATTCAATATAGACTATTCAATGGACATGGACTAATGCAATTTTATACCTTAGCACCAAACTACTCATATATAATTTATATGTCAAGCACTTTCATCAAATACTGTCACTGGTTGTATTAATAATAACTAAAGTCAGCATATTGAGAGGAGTGGCTAAATATACATCCCATGTTTATTTGACTACCAATCTGCTGTATACATGAACATCACTACTGAGTAAATATCACTATGTGGCTACATGCTTCCACCATGGGGATTTAATACCCAGCAGAAAATCTGAAAGTTTGTCAATGTAGTTATTCTTAGCTAGGGTGACTAGACGACAGTTATTCCAGGAACAATTCTGCAGTGTGTGCATACAAGTGTGCGCGTATCAGTACAGTTGTGCCCTACTACTTGTTTTTTTTTTTGTTTTTTTAATCCCCAGTGTCAACCGCGGTGGTAGTTGAAACGCAAACGTTTCCTTGGTTACTGTAAGGTAAAGGGTCCACAGAACTTGGTAGTATAAAGAGCCATGCAGTTAAACACAACTAGGAAGCTGGTTGAACTGGCTGGGATATGGAAAGTCTGGAGCCTAGATCAGCAGGAAATCTCCAGATAGGAGATACTGTGCTGTTGTACTTTAATTCAGAAGAAACCAAGATTCCTCTTCTTTCTCCAAAAAGTGGCTATGTTTTGGCAGATTTGTCAGGGTAAGTGGATGAACTGCTGCATTGAGTGTACTACAGTAGACCCTCTCACATATGGGACCAAACCTAGTTAGGAATTTTCACGGGATATGTGAACTCATTTTCAAAAATAAGTTTTGAGATGGTTAATTGTAAAAGTGAAATAACAGTGATAGCTAACTATTATTGAAATAGCAAAGCAAATTTTCTCATTCTAACAGCCAATATATGTTCATTAAAGCTTAACCTGGAATTAATGAAAAAATTTGTTATTATTATAATTATTTCAGCCGAGAAGAACTGAATTATTATTGAAATGCATGAATACAGCCCTTCAAGCTTGCATATATTTATTAGTGACAGCTAGATTTTTAATTTTTTCTAATAGTAGAGCTATGTGAGTGCTTTCTCTTGTTCAGCGAGCGAGCGAAGCGAGCGAAGCTGACTATCAGTCGTGTTCAATTCAGATTTCAGATATATATATAATTATATATATTATATGTATGTATACGTACGTCAAAATATTTCGCCCGCGCTTCTAATTACGTAAGTTAGGTAAAGCGTTCACAGTTCCAGTATTTTTCAAATAACTAGCGCGGAGAATCCTGCTGCACTGCCTTACGCAACTTTGTTTCAACCAAAAAGTTTATAGCTACTCTCTTCTTGAAACAATTGTGAAGTCTTTGTCAAGCTGCGCTTCTTTGCCACTGCTTT
>WLWI01003907.1_pt1 | contig 12711 bp, 8 predicted proteins | sample 6701501 | NCBI WGS metagenome assembly WLWI01 (sample SAMN12718690, study PRJNA515312) | sponge metagenome | isolation source: marine sponge | host: Mycale hentscheli | place: New Zealand: South Island, Marlborough, Capsize Point | collected 2014-11-01
GAGAGAGAATAAAAAGTAGCTTGTCTTTCCACGGCACGCTTGGGGTCTTTTAAGTTGTTTCGGCATTTGAAATTTGGCGTAGACTTAGAGTAAGGGTCACTAATACTAATTCTGCAAAAAACAAAAAAAGGAGAAAGAAAGAATTTTTTCTACGACTTACTTCTGGAGCCTATATCTCAATTTCAATTTTTGCGTGAAGTGCCCCCTTTTCCCATAGACTGTCACAAATGGTCAAGCTTTTCCATCAATTCACAGGATGTCTTCTAGCTAGAAAATCTTCCATAGCTATATCAGCAGGCTAAGGCCTTGTATCGACCATTAAACGCTATGGGGATAGAGCAAAAAGGATCGTACAAAAATTTAACTTGCTTCAATAAAGCTGCAGACAGAAGTTCTGACAGGCACATAGCTCAAACGAAGTCCGCACTTCGTAGGTCTTCTGTTAGCTACTGATGGACCTCCAGTAGTAAACAATCTAAGCCCGAGAAGGCCCTAACATCGAGAAAACATCAATACTATGCGGTGGTCGAACTAACTATTCTCAGTGAGACAATTTTGAATAGGACGGCTTCCATTTTTTTACCCTAAAAGCTCCGCCTCAGGAGCCTGTAAACAAAAAATTGGAACGTTTTATTGGATAAACTATTTTTTATATTGCTTTGAGCAAGACATACAGTGAACGAGAAAGATTAAAACGGTAATGCGGTCGAACTGAATGGCCGTTGTTGTTTTTACCAAACGACGTATTGTCCCCCCCCCCCATTTTTTAATCGGTGCGTGACGGCCATTCTATGGAACGGAATTCGGATCTTTATTTGTCTTCTACTGTAGCAAGTTAAATAAAATTACTTGCCAGACATCTGTCAGCATTGGGGAAATAGATGTGAAATTGCCAATTTTTATTGACAGTAATTACAGCGGATTTCTTAACATGCAGAAGTTTGTCAAAATAACAAGTTAACCCAACATCATAAAAACTTCGATATATTTTTTTTGTGAACCTCTTGAGTGACACTGCCAATGCTATTAGAAGACAAGTGGCTAGAATTTTTCCCACTGATGTCACTTACATTACTTATTAACTTTCTGAGTGCATGTGTGAGGTTACAGTAGTCATCCTGTTTGTCTGTCACGCTCTGATTTCTGAAAATACTGACAATTAACTGCTAATTTAAGTATGAACTTACTCAGAATGATGATTTACGACCTTATATTGTGCCACTTTTTTTATTTTGGGCTGATTTTTAAGAAAAAGTAAAGCTGTCAGCTCTGCATAAGTACTAACTTTTTTTAGTAATGCCTACCCTCAAGTCGTACTCACGTGAGCAAAAAATTTACTTCTTCCCATGGTAGTTTTGTTTTATGCTGAAAGTTAAATGAGTGATGGAATCAGAATTTCACACTGAAATTCCATCAGACTAGCTTACTCATCATTTGTGCTGAAGCATATCACTAGTATGCATGTATTCCTTCTATCTTATTTCGTTTCCTGTAGTTTTGTTAATTCAGTGTTTCAATTAATTTCTATGCTTGCTTATAAGCCCATGCATCATCTAGAATATAGTCAACTTGCTATGTAGCATTATAACTCACCACACATGCGTACCAAACTAATTCATATATTCTATTGTATTGTCAGTACTGACCTCGTGCGTAGTTTTGTCAAGACCGTACCAAATAAATGAAGCACCACAGGTGCGAACCCTCAGCGTTACCATACGCTAGCTAGCTATTACAACAAAGACTAAAAGAATAATTTATTTGGAGTAATATCAATATCAATATGCCAATATGTAGCTCATGCAAGTCGATATGTAAAGCTTGATCAAGTCAATATGCAACTCATGCAATGAAACTGTATACATTAATGCTGTCTTCATAAGAGAAAAAACTTAGCATGCGAGCAACTCTCACCTCACCAGTAATTTCACGGGAAACTTTAAGCACTCCAGTAAACCGCTGATAATAATGTAGTGCAAAACTACCGCAGGCAGCGAAGAAATCATTTGTTCATGTGAGTACGACATGACAGTTGGGGCATTACCAACAATCACTTACAATCGTATGGCATAAAAATAAAAGCTTTTTCTGAAAAATAAGTCAAAAGGAAAAATTCTGGCACATTAAGGGTGGCCGCACACTACCGACGCAATTTTTTTTGTTGATGGTTGCTATGCATGATTACTACTATTGTATATTTACAGGGGCTTCTCCACTACAACACAAGGACAAAGTACTTGCCGAAGGCGCTGCTCACTAATTTTGGAGCGAATCTGGAGGAAATATCGAAGCCCGGTTATAAAACTTTGTAGCACTTTTGGAGCAGTGTGGTAAGTTGGAGCTCCGCAATTTGGTGCACTACTAGCCGAGCCGATACTCTACTGCAAGACAATGAGTTCTTTTACATTTCAATATTACTTTATGATTTACTCGCATTTTTTTTTTTTTTAATAAGATATTGAAAAATTCAAGTTGTGGTGCAGTTCATTTTTTTAGGTCTACCCATGTGTAAAAAATTGTCATTCTCATTATTAGATTCCAAGAAAAACTGGTACGAAATTTGGACTTTTATTCCACTTGTAATTCTTATGAAATAACTCCGCCCCCCCATTTCTCATACTACTATTTTTTTCAGTTGTGTGTATTGGTTCCAAAAAGAGCCCGCCTATATCAAGAGTAAACAAACTTCAATGCAACAATAACAAGAGAGTCAGGAGAGAGGGCAGTTTCTTGGAGATAGCCCGAGGTGAAAGTCTTAGAGCTGTGCAGCTTGGAAAGTCTTTGTTCCTCAGAAATCGAGCCTGCTGGATCCATCCACTCGAGCTCAAATGTGCAAAGCCTGGAGAATGGCTACAGGAGCAGAGGCAGCCTGGTGCACCTTGCAGAGTGAGCTCAGACGAGGACTACTGTATGGAGTGTTGCTGTAAACAGCAATGAGACAACCTGAAGCTAAAACCACAACTTCGCAAAGTGTACTTCTGCTGCTACTGCACGATTGTTTCTGCTTGAGTATTATTGAATAGTGGGACATTAGCAGGGAATAAATTAATGTCCGGATCTATGCGCGGTGCGCGTTGTTGTGTGCGGCCACCCTTGGGACTTGAAATGTCCAGTGCAACATATTGATGCTTGCTTCAATCTTTGGGAACCTGCAATCTTCAAGATCTGTGTGACAGAATGACTCACTGACTGACAAACTGAGTACTGTAACCATCTCACGCATGCGCACTGAGGGTTAGAAACACAACTATTCAGGTGCTCCTAGGTAGGCCTCACAACCTTGAGCTAACCTAGGAGGTTTCTTGACACTAGTGAGCTTCTGCCATATTATCTAGACTCTGTTGGGTCAGAATTCTGGTGGCAGCCTATTCTCCATTCCACCACAGTAACTTGCTCAAGTGAACAACATGACAGTAAAGGGGAACACTTGACACCATAATTTTTTTATTTTTTTTTTAAGTGGGGTGGAGGGGGAGGGAAAGGTGTCAATTTTATCTTTCTAGCTTGAATTTTGTATATGTGACTGGTTTAGGGAAAATCAGCCTAAATGCGGCAAACAATTTTTTTCAGTATCCACGGGTAAAGTCTTTGGGGTCGATTTTTTCCAAAAAATTTTATGGCAGAAATGGATAAACATTTGTTAGCTCTATCTTATGGCACAGTTGTAAGCTCTGGCGAGCTCTAGAACTCACGCTATGGAGCTAGAAACACTAGCCGGTTGGACTCGTGTACAGACCATTGCTAAGAAATTTTTTCACTAACAGCAGGAAAAAAATTGTAGCTAACTAATTCACTCACTATTCTACATAATCTGCGTACTCACACAATTCTCACCATCATTGTAGTTTCCCAAAGAGGCCTACATTAAGCCTATTTGACTTCTTTCAATGTTCCTGCAACCAGTTTAGTTCATAGTGTCACGGAGACACACAGTAATAGTAACGGATACAAGACACACCCCCTGGCTTAAGCAACTCCTTTACGTGGCATTCTCTAAAAATCAGCAATAATAAGTTGAACATAAATACTGAAGTGTTGTAGTGCATCGGGTGAATATGGCTTGTGCTACAGCTTCCAAATTTGGAGGATGGCATCCCAAGCAACCTACTGGTAGGAAAAAAAAATAGAAAACTTTAGATGCTGCATTTAGGCTGCTTTTCCCAAAACTAGTCGCATATACAGTTCACTGCAGTATTGAGATAGTCCATTGTTTGCAAGCTGAATGTTGAAAATCTTGGAAAAGAGGCAGCAAATTGAAACATGGTCTTAAGCCTCTCTAATTTCCTGCATCTCATGTATTTTTTGCGAAGACACAAAACGTGTTCTTGTAAATAACTACATAAGTCTTCTAATTTAATTTGCTCAAATGACTTATTGTAGGCACCATACAGAAGTTTGGAATCTGTTCTGTAGAACAGCAATTGCAGGATAAAAAAATGGTGAAAAATTGTACACCGATAAGTAAAATACATGATGGTTCCATTCAACAATGTTATTTTCTTAATGTTTATGGTTCACTGTATGCCTCGTCTTTAAGAAATATAAAAAATTGTTTATCCAATAAAATGTTCAGAGGGAGGGGGAGGGTACCAGCAAAATATCTTTGAAATTAATGATATTCATAGCCAGAAGGTTTTTAAAAACTTCTCTAACAGACCAATTTAAAGCTGTTGTAAAGCTAACATTGGTGGACTATAAACCTTACAAATGCATTCAATTTGAAAAATACTGAAGCATTTGTTACAGTCCCCTTGAGTTTATTATGTTCATATGAAAGAGCAGGTTAAACCTAACAACATTCAAATGATTACATGTACTTGCTAGTTAAATTAAACTTCCAACAGAATTTTTGTCATGTCCCACGTCAAAAAAAAAATATATGGATCCTATAATTGCTCCTGAATACTTACATCTTCCCTTTCTATCGAAATCCATTCTCATTCTTTTGACTATAGAGTACTCCGTCTTCAGTCGGCCTAATTGCGTCTTGTAAAGATCTTGACTCTTCATTCTCCTCATCCTGGGATAATTCGTATTGAAACTATGACTAGATGTCCCGCATTCATCTTCAAGTTCCATTTCATCTCTCCTCCTGACCACATGTTGACCATCTATAAACAATTTTACAGCTGTAACTCACAAAATGAAGATGTGGACAAAACTTTATGTACAACAACAACAAACAATGACGACAATACCAACATAATAATAATGATTCAGTCATTCTTGGCTGAAATAATTATATAATAACAAATTTTCTCATTCTAACAGCCGATAAAACTTAACCTGACATTTCGAGAGGTCAACTGAGGTTGAATTCTCCATGATGATATAGTAAACACAATGTAATAGCAAGATTACTGGAAGGTACGATTACTGTTTATTATATCCTGAAGTCAAAACTTCGAGTTAAGCTTTAATTGGTATAATATTGGCTATTAGAACAAGAAAATTTGCTATAATCTATATAATAATACGCTTGTGTGTCAGTAACGATGACGACGACGACGGTATGTGTATTCATGAATAATTCATGAGCTTCGTACGGTTCGGTAAAGCATCGTCCCGTTATGTTAGGTAAAGTGTCGTCACAGTCAGTAAAATGTGCTGGTTACTTCTAAAAAGCGGGTGCAATAGACGATGGAAGGCGGCTTAGGTTTCATAAAAAAGCGAAAGTACCGAAGAGAAGGTAAAAGGCGGTTAATTGTAACTGAAAAGCGGATGGAAACGGCGAGGTAATGCGGTATAGGTTTAAAATGGAAGGGAAGAGAAGGCAAAAAGGTGAGCGATTAATTATAACTAAAAAGCAGGTGGAATAGACGAGAAAAGGCGGGGGTTAGTTTTCAAAAGAAAGGCTAAAGTAGAAATAGAAGTCAAAAGTTTCTCAAAGTAGGACAAAAATTCAGAAGCAGGAGATATAGACAAAGTAAAAAGGGGGCTCCATGACTCAAGAAGAAGAGCTGACGATAGGAGAGGTGGGTGTTTGGGTCTACACCAAACACACGCTTATTCATTCTTAATTACTTATTATTTCATTCATTTCCTGTTGTGCATTACCTTAAGGTAACATTTATTAACGGGTACTCATTTTAGCGAATATTAGCGATTTGCCATTTTTCGCTAATATTGAAACCCGCTAACAATAAATGGATGAGGCTATATTGACGATCTTTTACCTAATTTGCTCGATAGGCTGCAAGTGAGTTTCCGTAGTGCAATTGTCGGAACAATTTAAACATATATGATATAATACAAGCTAACTAGGTAACAACATTTATTTCGCTACTATCGTCTTCTTCTTCATTGGCATTAACTTCAATGGCTTCGTCGTCTTCATCGTCTTCTTCTTCATTGAAGTGGGCTTCGTCGTCTTCATCGTCTTCTTCTTCGCTATCGTAGATATCTTTCAAAATAGCGGCAGTGGCATCTTCGAATCTGCCATCAATTGGCTCCTTGTAAGTTATTATTGATAATTTATGAAGCATGTGAAAAATTCTATGCATTATTACAGACCATAACCGCCAAAATTAATATCCGTCAAATGCACCATATCAGAAAATCGCCAAAATTAGTATCCGTCAATAAACGTTACCTTAAGGTATTTTGTGCATGTTTTCTGAGCATGCTCAGTCTATCACTTAGACACATGGTTTTGAGGCCTGGGACCTCTTTTCCCAGTTGTTGTTCTGATGATTGATTCTTGACTATTCTGAAGTTTGAGTTGATGAACTGAGTCTAGCTTAGCTAGTTTAGACTGTGCACATTGACAGGTGTGCATGTTGCTCATTCTGAGCTGGTCCTTCCAATTTGTTACTCCTGGGCTTGTGGATTTACACCCCACGTTCAGTGGGGTAGAAGAAAAGCTCAGATGGTACAGAAAAAAAGAGAGTAGGAGAGAGAAACTTATGTAACCTTAACCAATGGTAGAGAATGATAACTGATCAAGATAACTTGTGCTACTGCATTCTTACTTTGCAATACATCAAGCGCCACTATGTGGCGGGGTACTTGCTAGTATAGTAATAATAATAATAATAATAATAGTAATATCCAAAAGATTCAAGATTCATAAATATAAAGTAACAAATTTTCACTTAACCCTTTATACTGAAATGGAAAATCTATTTTAGCATTGGCATAGCATGCTTCAACTCATGTAGTGGGCATGGTAACATTAACTGATAATTTTACAGATCATACTTACAAGATGTATAATACGTATATTGCGTATGGAATTGTGTCCTAGACTTATTGCAAACCTTAAAGTCACCAAGGCAATTTGTAGGGAAATACTCTAAATCTATCAAATATCCGTAACATGCCAAGAACCAAAGATAGGGAAGAGAAGTTCCCCAACACGGTTGAGCCTGACTCAATGGTGTGACCAGAGCTGGGCAGGGCAGAGCAAAGCCCACCATCACACCCACCCCTTTTATTACCTTCATGAAGCACCATTTAGCACCTTATTTAATCTGACAACCAACAAGTGGCATTTAACAGCTCCAATTAAAAAACAGCGAGTTTTTGAATTATGTCTGGTAAAGGGTATTCAATGCCATAGTAACCCATCGCAGTAACTTTTAGGGACTTGAATAACAAGCATTTCGAAGGAATTCTCTCACAATTCGGAGCCCAAGTTTCAAGTAAGAGTATCTTAATGTTATAGTATCAGAGAAAGTGGAGTCAAGCCTAAAAAGGCGTGTTTTTAAGAGAAATAATGGCACCTGTGCGCGCGTTTAAGGGCATACGTACCATCCATACATATATTTATATAACATATACCCGATTTTTTATTTTGCACCCATAATAATTGTGTTACCCCTGATAGTATTCACGCGCTCACCAATTAAAATAAAAAAGTGACCATTGCAGAAACACTAAACCATGATCCAGTGACAATTCTGTTCGAATTTATCTTATATTCAGTAAAATTATTCCTTTTATTCTTGGAACATTCAACTTATGCCAAGTTCTGTTCTGTTAGCTAATCTAAATTTTTAAATAGTTCTCAGCTCTAAATAGCAATACCAACAGAAGCACGATATCACTGAGCTAAAATGTTTGAAAAAATTACATTAAAGACGGCAAAAAATGTTCAGTTCTTCTAGGACCCCTTTGACTCCATAACGTTTTTCCGTTTCTTGAAAAATCCCTTTCTAAAATTAGCCCACTTTGGCAATAGCTCTACTTTTATGCTCAGTTTGATTAGTTCGTTCGCAAACAAACAAAAAAAGAAACTCAAGTTTTTACTAAAAATAATCCCGTACAAAACTCTAACCACACAAACAACTACTTTTTTTGATAATTTGATGCTGCAGACGAGGGTAGTAGCCTCTCTGCCAATATACGTAGGTGATTAATTTTAAGCTCCTTTGCTTGATAATCCTCTTGGTTTTTAGTTGTTATTGTTGTTGTTTTTTGGAAAGTCAATGAAATTAATACTCAACATTTGAAAAACTAGTTTGAGAGAAAAGGAGTAATATATTACAATGGATTTTAGTGCATGCATACAAAACTCAGATATTGAGGATACTGGGCAGGGCCAAACGATCAGTAGTTACACAAACCACTCATGTAAATGTTAGCCGACAGACTCGTGATATTCTGCGGTATTCAATGATTAATCTATATATATATAACTCGCAAAATGATTATATATGCTGTTTGTAAGTTGGGGCACTCATTTTAAATGTGGTGCGGATCGAATTGAAAGATTAGTGAGCTATTCTGGAGGGTTCACTTTGCGCGACGGCTACTTCGTTGAATTTGAATACAAGGAGCTAGAGGTTAAAGGGCATGCGGGGATTCTCCTTTTTATATCCAGACCTCTGGAAGGAGCTCAAAATATGGTTGCAAGGCCACAGATTTCGCGTAGGAAGAATAGCATTGGATCATAAATGCAACCTCTACATTTAACCATTATTGTTAGCATTCAATGAAGCATGAGTATGCCATATTAAACACCAGTTACCAAATTGATTGAACATCAAGCCAGCTACCACAAAAAAATTATCTGGAAATCTCTGCTTACTTAGGAATCTTACTAAGGCTAGCCACAGTGGTCAAGCAGCATCTTCTCCCCAAAACCTCACAACCTGCCAAAATAGCAACCTGAATCCCCCTAGTGGGAGCAAATACATAACAGGGCAAGTTATCAAGCCATACTGGTACTAGTAATAAAATAATAGCAAGATCACACCCAGTAGAGTTCACAAATATATAAAGTTATAAATGTTACAGAGGGAGATAAAAATAAGGATGAATAATATTCTTTATTGAATTTATGCCACTGGAGTTAAAGAAGAAACAAAACAAACAAGTAGACTAAGTGTTCAGTAAATGGAATCACGGAACCAATCACACAATAGGTTTACCAAACTTTATATATATATATTTATTTATTCCACCCTAGATATCTTCACAATGATATTTTAGATACATGACCTGCTTATTTCACCCTATAGCAAGCTCATCATTGGTGTACCCGCTCTTTACCCTGCTCAACAGGGTTAGAGCAGCTGCCAAAATATCAGCTGGGGGTGTGGGTAGCCCCTACAACCAACTTTACTGCTCTGAGTTACCCTTTCTCTAGTATTAACTACAGTAGTGAAGATATCTACATAGTGTGGAATAAACCACTTATTACACTTGTCAGAGTGTTATATTTCACTCTCAGGCTTTATTTTCACTCGCCTCTGGCTCTTGAAAATAAATTAGCCTGCTCTTGAAATATTTCGCCATATCACACTCTGACTCATGTAATAAGTATTATTGGCGAGCGAGCATAGCGAGCGAGATACTTACAGGGGTAACACAATTGAAAGGGGATGTTCGTTTATTTGTATATATGGACGTACGCATGTCATTTTGTACTTTGACCCACCGTATTTTTGTATTCGCTCGGCGTTCGACCCCGTCCCAAACTTCACTAAACAGAATCCTCTTGTTTAGCGACCATTACCCATATCACCTTAGAAATTGAATTGTTTACTGCTTTGAATTGTTTTGCGGGTGCAGTTAAAATGCAAAAACTTATGGGAGCTCCATTTCTATTGAGTTAGTGGCGGTGGTAAGTTATTTGTCACAGTTATAAGCCCTACTCAACAGCATTTAATTGATAATTCATTGTCCACTAGACGAACCACGAAGGTAAGTCTTGCGTAGGTATGTTCAGTTGTGTGAAAGTATTGTGCGTTACAACTACTATTAAGGGTGCTCACACACTTTTTGAGCGCGAAAAACCCGCCAAATAGGCCACGGTTGCTAGGGCCTGTTAAACTTACTTCTGCTTTTCCCCCGAATTATTTTATTTATGCAGGCCAACAAGTACTGCTAGGAGAAAGCACCTACCAAGAATGAAGACTGGAAGTCAATCGCATCTCAAGATATACTCCGTCACCATTTTGGACTTCTTGGCAGTACTGCACTGCTACCACCGTAGTTTAGAAGCTGATTTTTTGTATATCATTTTCTTACCCGTGCGTGCATGCCATAACGTTGAGTTTTTGTTGAATTTTATTTTACTTTTCTATTTACTCACCTTACCACGTGAACTATTGTAGATTATTTCCGTGAAATTCCGTACATTAAAAATATCTCAACGTTATAGGGTCGACCCCTTGTGGCCCTAAACCCTGGCAAAATTTGAACCATAGCAGTTAGTCCATTCCTGAGCAGTACGCAAGATAAGATTCTGGATCCATTACTTTAGAGCCTGAGAATTTTTTATTGTAAGTTGACTGCATTTCACGGGCACTAATTTGTTACAGAGCGGCGTGACTTTGTGGTAGATAACGCTTTAGTAGCCACTCCAGCTGAATAGTATACTATTTTCAGCTGGAGTGCGCTACTAAAGGCGCCCAGGCGTTGCTATGTGTGAGCGCCCAGGCATTGCTATGTGTGAGCACCGTTAAGAATATCACAAAGAAAATTTTATATAACGTGACTTGATTTTGTTGCTTCTTTTTCAATTCAAACAGTTGCGGGGAGTGGTTACTATGGCATTGAATCCCCTTTACCGCATATACTTAATTTAAAAACTCGACTTTATTTTAGTAGCTTGAGTGTTAGTTGTTAAAATCAATCATTTAACAATAGTGTAGTTTAAGGCTCGCTCGCCATTTGTGCTCAAGCACACCACTAGTATATATAATATATAACATGAGTGGTAGAAGAAAATTTTCATGTGGAGACACATCTTCCCACATGGCAGTATAAATTAACTCACACAAATAATGTGCCTTGGGAGTCCTCATTTCCATTCTCCATTCCAGCTAACATTTGCTGTGCTTTTTTTCTTTTCCTAAAAAAATAACAAGGGTTGGATATGTGATGATAAAGTATAGTTTGATACAGAGATAATAATAATAATAATAATAATAATATAATAATAATGATATTGATAATAATAATAATACTGATAATATTGATAATGATTAATAATAATAATAATAATAATAATAATAATATAATAATGATATTGATAATAATAATAATAATACTGATAATATTGATGATGATGATAATAATAATAATAAATAATAATAATAATAATAATAATAATAATAATAATAATAATAATGATGATGATAATGATGATGATGATGATGGGGAAAAAAGACCATAACTTACTTCTTGTTTCTGTCTTGGTTCTCCTTCACAAGAATAGCAATGATCACTACCACCATTGCTACTAATGCCAGACAGACCACACCCCCAACTATGCCTCCAACAATGATAGCAATGTTGACGGTACCTACCAAATAAAAAGCATGTCAAATTGTGAAAAAATTTTGTTATGAAACTGGAATGAATTTTCAGGAAATGTTTGGACTCAACAAATGCCATGTTGATTTTTTTAAAGCTACAATAATGATTTTATTTATAATATTCATACAACGAATTTAGTACTGGCCAAGAAGCCATCTTTACCTGGTTGTGTTGGGCGTGGATCTAAGTAAAGAATTTCCACAGATCCCATCATGATGTCATCCTCAGCTAGCTCCTTCCGGACCTCGGGGTTGTCGAGAATCTTCACTGATTCAGTGGCATTCACGGGTTTGCTGTTGTTGTCCAGAAACACCAGGTCTATCGTTACTCTGCAAATAGATTAACATCTCCAAAATAATCACAAACTATGAGCCAATGGTAGCAAGACTTTAAAGACCAGACAACCATAATCTAATGTCACACGTTAGCAGATAAACAACTTATTGGTCACATTATTGTTGCAATACTTAGTTTAAACAATCTATACAGCATATTTAGACCACAGGAACTCATGAATTTCTAGTAATTTTGCAAACAATTTGGATGTCTGGATTACTAATCCTTTACCAGTTCTTACTTTGTGGCAGAGAGAGGCGGAGATGTTGGTAATGTCATCACTTCTCCATTAGGAGGCTTGCACTCTGTAGCTACGCCTTGTTCAAGTAGATACTGGCACAAAGCCAGCTGTTGTTCAGCAGTGGGTGTGGTTTCATTTCCTGGGCACACCCACAATAACAATAGGACTTTGGAATCATCCATGGAAGGCACAAATCTGGGTTCACAGGATGTGGTCACGTTGGAAATGTCCTGTGTATACATACAATAAAAGAAAGTATTGATGAAAGTAATAAATGAATGTATATTATGCATGTCCATACAATTATATTAATACATGTATGCATTCACCGACACCCAGTTTTTTTCCACACATTTTAATTTTTA
>WLWI01003908.1_pt1 | contig 12711 bp, 11 predicted proteins | sample 6701501 | NCBI WGS metagenome assembly WLWI01 (sample SAMN12718690, study PRJNA515312) | sponge metagenome | isolation source: marine sponge | host: Mycale hentscheli | place: New Zealand: South Island, Marlborough, Capsize Point | collected 2014-11-01
TAAAACTCAAAAATAGCAATACCCCAAGGGTGGTTAGTATGCACAGTTCATATACCTAAAGGCAAAAAATAGTGCACACTTACCAAGTTAGTACACCTAGTAACAATATAGCAACGGGATCTAATAGCTAATAGAGCTACTTGGACAATAAAGCAGACAACACAATGACAAAAACAAAAACTTTAAAAAAAAACTGAATTAGACCTTACAAATGCCTGCCTTTTGTGGTAGTCATAGCTGTACTTTCTTCAAACATTTTCAAGTATGTGTGGCAAGTATCTAAATTGGCAGACTCCTAATAGTGCAGTAATGGCCATTTTGCAAACCGAAAATGCTGGAAAGACCTCTATACTTTTTTTTTCCCATAGAATCGGTTTGGAATAGTAAAAGAAGGACTAGGCTGGTGTGAAATTTCCGGGATATCTTCATAAATGCTCAATATTAGCTATTTCCGCTCTATTTCGACAACAGCCACATTGTGACTTATCCAAGCCATGTAGTTGTTGTGGGGGGGAATGTGACTACCGTCACCGTTCACTTGTTGAGGCGAAGGGCGACGATGTCTCCAACCCAAGATACGCTGCCACCAGTCCAAGTCTCTCCGTAGGAGTAAGCAGGATCGCGGGCTTACTAAGGCCTAGCTACCCACCGTCCGTCACAGGCAGAACAAAATACGTTTTAATTCAAATTGTCTTGCATGAGAATGGCACTGACGCATGCGTGCTCAGCCCTTATATACTTAAGCCGAACACCCACGCAACAGCAGACACAAATAACCGAAAGACAATGATACAGCAAAAATATATTACACATAAACAAAAAGAATTCCATTACACGCACAGCACTCAACGATCGATGATCTCACAATACATATAAACAATGCCTACAAGCAAACGGTAAGTACATGGATGATACACACACACAGTTCCTTTACAGGTACAGTCTCTTGTCTTCTTACGTTCTCTTCTTCCTTCCAGGCTCTGACCCCACAGACCCGTATGGATTTTTGGAAATAAAACGTCCCTACACTTGCCGAGACATCACATCGATAGATACATGCAGCCGAAGTAAACTTTACTGCACAGCAGGTGATGGAAAGATTCAATTGAAAGAATCCCATGCTTACTGTGCTCAAGTGCAAGGTCAAATGGCAATAGGAGAACGTCGTTGGTGCGACTTTGTGATATTCACATTTAAGGGGATTAGCAAGGGGATTAGCATTCTTTCAATCAAGACTACTGGACAAACACGTTATTACCTAAATTAAGTCACTTATGATAACTGTGTTGCTCCCGAGTTAGTTAGCCCTATGCATTGGACTTCCCATGAGGGATCCGGCTAAAATGTAATAATTTTTTCATGTCATTATTGGTCATTCTTTAAACTAAAAAAAAGTGTATATTATTTCAATTAAAAATAACAATTGTTGAATACAATAAATGAATTTAGTCAGTTGAAGAATCAGAATCCATATCCAAACCACTCTCATTGTCTGTACCAGAAAGTTAATTGAAATATTTCTCGACATCCTTTTCCTGGCTACTTTGAGACGGCGGCACCAAGGCTGGTAAAAAAAATTAGTTAGGAAAGAACACACAAAAACGATTTGATTAGTTAAGCGAGACATAGAGATTGGAATCACTCCTTTTACAATTTGAAAAGTTTTTATTCTTCCAATAACGCGTTCCACATGAATCCCCACTGAAGCTATTTTTCTACTTTTATTGACATCTGCTACTGACAGTTGTTTTTCATTGAGAAAAGCAGGTATATTAAGGTTCACATTAATTTCTGCAACAAATCTCGTATTGTAAACCCTTTATCTGCCATGATAGACACACCAGGCTTGTCTTTGAGTGCATCTAGGAAGCCACATATTTTGGTTAGCTCAACATCAGATATAGAACCTACATATACTGGAGACACAAAACATGGCTCCATTTGGAGTGCATGCTATGAAAAACTTAACAGTGTTGTGGTGTTTATATTGACTCCATGTAGATGACTGCAAAGATAAATCAGATGGGGTTTCAATGAACACTTCACTGCCATCAATAATGGCATAAGTTGTAGAAAACTTTTCTCGAAAGATAGTGGCAAAATCTCTGACTTGCTTCACTGATGGCATCCATTTAATTTCTTTTAAATGGTGATATAGAAAACAGATCCAGGTAGTTATGTACCGAGACACCTGGAAAGTCGATAACCCAAATCTATATGATATATCAGTAAATTTTAGATTAAGTTTCAATTTCACTAAAACTAGAAAAAGCTGGGGGTGTTTTTATCCAATTTGCACCGACAACTTCTCATAGAAATTTTTTCTTTGGACCCCCAATGATTAAGGTGATTGACAACAGGACCAAAAATACCATGTAAGACAAAAAACCTGTATAAAAGGATATGAGGTTATCATTATTTTGAATATCTTCTATAAGAAAATGTTTTTTTTTACCTCCTCACTGTCCCGGCATCCCCTACTAAAACCAACTAAAACTCGTCAACTCATCTTCGTTCAGGCACCAAAACCAACAGATTTCTTTAGACTTTTCAATGACTATCGCTTAAATAGATTCCTGCGTAAACTGAGCATTTGACAGACGTTTTAAATGCTGGACGCTCCCATTCCTCACTGAAATCAATACATTTACATCCGTAACTTGAGCATCCAACTGTGACGTCACGGTAATTAAATTCTTAAGTATGTAAATGCAACTGGCCTATTGGGCTCTTGAAGTGAGCCTGCATTTGTGAGTTAGCTAGTCAGCTAGATTATTAAGCTAGGATGATATTAAAATATATAATAAATATATAATAATGACTTGAAATACGGAGTGTAAAACTCAACTTCTGATTCTTGCTTCCACTGTTCCTGCACAAATCAACAAAATGTATTACATAATTATGAAATCAAAATATTCCAGCATCACAAGGGAAATATTTAATCAAGTGGTAAATTTTACCAAATTCATGTTTATACTTCTTAATTATGAAAGCACAAAAATATTGATTACTTATTGTGCTAGTTCTCTGTAAATAGTTTTAGTACACTCTGATTTTTGCTTCATCGTTGGGCTACTTCCTGTTTTAAGTTACATCCACTTCTGCCCTAACCATATTTTATATATAAAAACAACAACAAAAAAACCCTACCCCCGACGGAGCCGCCCCTGTCATTTGTAAAAGTTACTGTAATTTTTGTTATACTGATGATAGTTAAATGAATAGCAGCCAAAATGTTTGAATTAATTACAGATTTGACAAAGACCTTATAATTGAAATGTCTAATTAGTCAAACAAATATTGTCCAGGAAATTAGAGTTCTATATTCTAGTTACTATTTTTCTAGTTATCTTTCCTCTTGTGTTTACACCTTTATTACAAATATTTGCAGGTGAAGATTTTGTCAGAAAAATTTGAAAGTCTACCTCTGCATTATAGATCATTCTACAGATTTGTTTCTGAAATTGAATCAGATTCTGACTATGGATCAGAGTTTTGGTATATGCGCACTCTTCTACTTGTTAAAGCTATGGATAAAAGAAGGCAAGGCTATTATTGTTACTTCAATATTGTCTCTATTTAATGTAGTTACTCTTATTCATAGACCTTCAGATTATCTTGATGAACTCATTGGACAATTTGATTACTTAAAGTAAGTTGTAATTCTTACATTTCATTTTATACTTGCCTTACAGTGTTTCAATAGCTATGAGTTAGTATGCTAGCATAAAAGGTCAGTCTGTCTGTGGCCAGTGTATTTGCATAGTTGCCAAGTGTACCTGAACATCTGGTACAATACTGGAATTATCAGGTCTGTAATGTACTGCACTTAAATTGTAATTAGCCTACATTTGTACCAGAAATTTTTGGCCTGCCAGCTGACCTTCCTGCTGGCCAGCTGACCTTCCTGCCAGCTGACTTTCCTGTCAGCTGACAGTCCTTCCTTCCCCTCGGTGCTCAACAGCAATATCCAGCTGCTTTATATGTGAAATTTTCTATACCTTAGCTACAATGAGTGGAGCAGAACCATCTAACAAGAAAAAAAGGCGAATAAATCACTTCAATAAGAAGTGGATTGAAGAGTTTAGAGAGATTGGGAAGAGCCACAGAGGTATATTGTTACTAATCTATTGATGTCTATCAAGTTCAACAGTGATGATTGCTACCACGAAGTAAAGCTTGATGAAATTTGATATCCAAATATTATTACTATGAAATTTGAAATTGGGGCGTGGTTTTAGGTATGGTTGACAGAAATGGGCGGTGTTTGAGGTGTACCTAAAATTAATTTTAAAAAGTTGGCAACTATGATTTGCGTGTTACTTAAGTCTCTGTTTTGGTTTGACAGTTAATGTATCTATCATTCTTTTTATATAAAGTAAACTAAAATTCTTTCTTTGAGGTAAGTATCAGAGGGCAGTTAAATTTTTTATGTAGTCACATTTTGTTTTCTTCAAAATTTGGCACTCTTACCATGTTTTTAAAGTCTACATTGTCGTCACAATAATTTAGTCCCTGATTAGTCTAACCACTCAATTGATTGACAAGCTGCACTTAGCATATGAGAGAGCAGTCTTTGGGATTCATGCTTTGATATATTTATGCTTTTCTTGTTGGAATGTATTTTGCCTGATGTAGATTGTAGTTGTTTTCTGATGTCAGATTTGTGCTAAGATATTAAAGTTTTAATTCCCTAAAGTTACATATTATTTACTTATAATGCATAGTAATTACAAGCCAGCAGATAAACAAACAGAATTCAATTTAGTTTACAAAATTTAGTTGTTAGCATAATTAGCTCTTTCTAAACTGAATTACTTTGCTATTGGAGCATAGTAAGATCATGAATCTGTTCTAACAGCAAAGCAAAAAGGATGTGAAGATAAAATAGCAGCAACAAAGTCAAGATGCTTTCTTTTGATAAACAAGGCAAACAGTTGATATGAAGTTACATTTTGAATGCTCTGCTAGAACAGCTTGAAGCCAGAGACTCCGCCCACCACACGAGTGCGAATGAACATGGTCATTTCAACAAGCAGTCCTAGGAAGGGAGCAGAGATAATCTGGACTCTCACCCTAATCCAATTGAGGGCTAGTTGTCATGACAACACAAACCATTATTCCCAATATTTAGGAGTCACAATAGTCGAACATTTATCTCAGCAAATTATAAGTTATTGGCTTGTGCGAACAAAGAAAATTGCAGTTGTTATGTTTAGTGAAATTTTGTAGCTAGTTTGCTTCAATAGAGCTATCAACAATGAGATAATCTCCATAAAGTCACCTTAATATTACAGTGTGCTAACTAGTTATAGGTACTCAAGGCTAGAAGTGGGACACAATGAATTAGCTTGTAAATGGCTTGTGAAACTGGATTATGGGATGGAAATTACTGATACATTTAGATATGAACTTACTCAGAAAGTTAAATTAAGACCGTTTATTGTGCTTTTTTTTAATTTCGAGCTGATTTTTGAAAAAATGCATAGCTATGTGATCTGCGTAGGAACTAGCTTTTGTTCGTCATGTCATAATCACACGAACAAATTGTTTCTTGTTTAGGTACCTCCATTTTTAGTTCTAATCCTTTTTTTTTTAATTAAATAGGACAATTATAATTGAAATTTCTGTTGATGCGGTTATAAATGCTAATTATTTCACTTTTTGAATAGCATAAATTTCCCTGGACACTACTATGACATGGAGGACTATCCATCACTCCTGCCTTCCTGTCCCAGGATAGTGGACCCAGCAAATCCAGCCCATAATGTATTAGTGAGTGGTTTAACTGCATATAAAAAATTTCAAGAATATCAAAAGTTTCCACAATTTATGGAAGATATTCAGAAAAAGACATGGATGAAACAAATATTTGAAGAAGTTATAATGGAATTAAATGAGGAAATTGAATCAATGTTGTATTTATAACAGCAAACAATTTTTATTTAGTTATATTGTGTTTGTATAACTGGCAACTGACTAACTGTAATCATACTCGTTAAAACTAAATAAATCCATTGCATGCATAATTACCATGTTTTTTAACGACTTCCTCTATGCATTATCCATTTATTCATTTTTGTGTGTGTTTTTTAAACAGATAACAAATTTTTATGATTTTACAAACATGCTCGGTTCACTACAACAAACTGTAATATAATGTTATGATCAAGCTCGAGTATGATATGTTGGCAATTTTAGGTCATGGTTGGTGGATAGTGCAGCAGCTAATTAGACTACTTTGCCAACGTCCATAATACAGAAACTTCTGCAAAAAATATATTGATAAAAAAGTGAAAAAATGGTGCTGCACTTTTTCTATGGAAAAACTTTAAGAGAATGGAAATTCCCTGTAACTGATCAATGTTTAAAAAATGTAATATATTCACTGTAGCTAAAGATGAAGAATATATAGTACTTATTACATGAGTCAGAGTGTGATATGGCAAAATATTTCTTGACCAGGCTAATTTATTTATTTAGGCAAGTGAAAATAAAGCCTGAGAGTGAAATATCTGGCCATATCACTCTGACAGAGTGTAATAAGTGGTTTATTCTATGCTAAATATCTTCACTGCAGTAGTTTGTTGGTAACTCTTGGTGTATAGTTAGCCTTAAAACTCTCTAGGGGCTCCCCATACCCCTAGCTGATATTTTAGCAGTTGCTCTAACCTGGCTTCACTAGATGAAGGTAGCTAGCTGTAAAAACCCAGAAAACTAGTACCATGAAGTACAAATAATGAATAACTGAAAATTGTGCACAAACTATCAAATATTGTGCATGAGTCATTATAAAATAGACTTCAAAAATATGGGCAGTTAGTTGCATGAAGTTAAGTCTACAAGGGTGTGATACTTTTGAAACAGTTTCTTTCAGATGATACACATAAATGCACTTTGCAGTACTCACATGGAACCCTAGACTCATGGCGATTCCCAACGACAGTAAGCTTATTTTTTATGATAGCTGAACATACAGCACAATTCCCCTTTCTATCTGCATGCTTAGGCCAGTGACATAAATTTACATTCAGTCTATCTAGCTGAAGATGCTTAACAGATCGTGGACAACCAGCACTATGACATCTTGTAGAGAAGCTACCAATGAGCTGTTTTGCTAGCTCAAGCCTAAATGACAACATATCTCTCTTTTTTTCTACCTAGCTGTTGATGGCGATTTTTTCCATACAAAAATTATTCAAAATGCAAACTTCCAAACAAAAGAAAAAATTTGCCTCCACCACATCCTTGATTTTCTACCAACATTATAGTTACTCTCAAGTTAATCTCCCCTATCTACACCTCGCATTCACTTCTGGTAATCAGGTAAGCATGGTGGACATGGAATATCTGCTTGAGTACCATCAGCCTGCCTCCTCTTCACTGTAGGTGCTTATAAAGCCGATAATAAAGACGAGGACTCGTGTAAACGTTGTCAGTGTAGAGTTGAACCCCCATATGGTCAAAATCTTTCATCAAATCTAACACCACTTTGGTACACAATCCTACACCAGAAACACCATTATCTAAACCTTTATGTGTATATACTTGCATCCTCTTCACATACCCAGTAGGAGCATCAGATAAAACAAACTTCTATCCCTCATTTTGTTGGTTTGAAGCGAAGTCTTCTTTTGTAAGGTATCTTGGCTTCATCAATAGTACATGATTGATGCATTTGAAACTCAGATTCAAACAGTGGACAAAGCAAGTTCAATAATTTCCGAACTTTGAATAATTTATCATGTCCATTATGACCATATGGAACCTGCTTACTATTGTCATTCAAGTGAAAAAAAGCCTGAATAACTGTTCAAATTTAGTTTTAGGCATAATGTTACTAATGCCTGGAGTACTAATGAGTGGAAAATTAGTAGACCAGTATAATTCCAGCCGTGGCAATAAGATTATTTGTTATACAGGTGCCAGCATAACGATTAGTTTTTTCCTTTATCAAATACCACACATCGTCAGAAAAGAAATGGCAAAAAAGCTCAACAGGAGTACTATCACCAGTAGCATCTGGTGAAGTGGGACCTGGAGTTTGGGTATACTGCTGCGTAAATGACTGTGGCTCATCATTCTTTCATACCACAGAACCTATTTCATTGAGAATGGCAACAGTAGCAGCCGATAAATGAGTAGTACTGCTACTTATGCTGCCTGAATTGATTGGTCTTTTCCACACCCCTTTCTACTACTAAGCCTTTACTAACACACCTCCTTCCCCTCCTTCCTCTTCTTCCCCTGCTAGGCCTTGCTCTTACTGTTACTCGCCTACCCCATCTTCTCCCTCCTCATACATGCCACCTACTTCCATAACGCACTGTTGAGAAATGTCTGATTCTGCTCCAGACCCTTGAGAAGTGACATCCATAGTAGATGAAGGACTGAAGTCTACCATGGATGATGGAAGATGGAAACTCCCTTGACTTGCTTGATCATTCATGTCAATTGACTCATAGTCTGTAAAGTTAGAACAGATTCCTGCTCAATTTATTCATGGGCATTCTCTCTCTCTCTATATATAATATAGTTTACATTGACTTGCAACCAGCAATTTAGCATGTTACTTACTATAACACCTAACAAGTATTGTTTGACTATATTATATATAGCTACTACATTTATTTTACTACTCTACATTTACCTGAAACATCCAATTGGCTCCAGTAGTGCTACTAGGCTGAACTTCCACTCCACTACTCAGAGCTGCTAGCTCAACTGTGCCCAGCATAAGCAAATATTCCTTCACCCTCCTCATCGCTACTTTCATTCTCAGAAAGACCGAAGTCGTTGTCGAATGAGCGCTGAATAACTGTGTCGGCATCCATTCCCTCTCCTGCAGTCAACACATGCGGTCAATTAAAAAATTCAAATTTACTTTTCCCTTTTTCCTTTAGTTACCGACAACATTAAATCCTCCTATTTAAAGCTTGTTAAATCTTTTCATTCTGCGTACTTTGAGATAAAATTTAGAATCATATCGCGAGTGGTTGAATTTTTATTGGTAAAATTGCCATATGGCGCTATTGACGGTGAAAGGGTTAAGACTTGACTCATCTGCACTTTAGTACTTGACAGATCTCCACTTTAGTACTTGACACATCTGCTTTTTAGCACTGAATACATTTGCACTTTAGCATTTCACACATCTGCACTTTAACACTTTACACATCTGCACTTAAGCACTTAACACACCTAATCTTTAGCACTTGACACATCTGCACTTTAGCACTTGACACGTCTGCACTTTAGCAATTGACAAATCTGAACTTTAGTACTTGACGCATACCACTAGACACATCTGCACCTTAGCACTTGACACATCTGCACTTTAGCTCTTGACACATCTGCACTTTAGTACTTGACACATCTGCACTTTAACACTTGACACATCTGCACCTTAGCACTTGACACATCTGCATTTTAGCACTTGACACATCTGCATTTTGGCACTTGACACATCTGCACATTAGGACTTGACACATCTGCACTTTAGCAATTGTCACATCTGCACTTTAGCACCAATTGACAAATCTGTACTTTAGTACTTAACACACCTGCACTTTACCACTAGACACATCTGCACGTTAGCACTTGACACATCTGCACTTTAGTACATGACACATCTGCACTTTAGCACTTGACACATCTGCACATTAACACTTGACACATCTGCACTTTAACACTTGACACATCTGCACTTTAGCACTTGACACATCTGCATTTTAGCACTTGACACATCTGCACTTTGGCACTTGACACATCTGGACATTAGGACTTGACACATCTGCACTTTAGCACTTAACACATATGCACTTTAGCACTTGACATAGCACTTGACACATCCCCACTTTAGCACTAGACACATCTGCACTTTAGGACTTGACACATCTGCACTTTAGCACTTGACACATCTGCACTTAAGCACTTGACTCATCCGCACTTTAGCACTTGACACATCTACAGTTCTGGACTTGACACATCGGCACTTTAACACTTGACACATCTGCACTTTAGAACTTGACACATCTGCACTTTAGCACTTGACACATATGCACTTTAACACAAGACAAACCAGCACTGTACTACTAGACATGTCTGCACTTTAGCACTTGACACATCTGCACCTTAGCACTTGACACATCTGCACTTTAGCACTTGTCACATCAGTACTTTAGAACTTGACACATCTGCACTTTAGCACTTGACACATCTGCACTTTAGCACTTGACATATATGCACTTTAGCACTTGACACATCAGCACTTTACCACTAGACACATCTTCATATTAGCACTTGACAAATCTGCACTTTAGCACTTGACACATCTGCACTTTGGTAATTGACATCTGCACATTAGGACTTGACACATCTGCACATTAGTCCTTGACACATCTGCACTTTAGCACTTGACACATCTGCACTTTATCACTTGACATATCGGCACTTAGGCACTTAACCCACCTAATCTTTAGCACTTAACACATCTGCACTTTAGCACTTGACACATCTGCACTTTAACACTTGACACATTTGCACTTTACCACTAGACACATCTTCACTTTAGCACTTGACATATCTGCACTTTAGCACTTGACACATCTGCACTTTAACACTTGACACATCTGCTCTTAAGCACTTAACACACCTAATCTTTAGCACTTGACACATCTGCACTTTAGCACTTGACACATCTGCACTTTACCTCTAGACACATCTGCATTTTAGCACTTGACACATCTTCACTTTAGCACTTGACACATCTGCACTTTAGCACTTGACACATCTGCACTTTGGCAATTGACACATCTGCACATTAGGACTTGACACATCTGCACTTTAGTACTTGACACATCTGCACTTTAGCACTTGACACATCTGCACTTTATCACTTGACACATCGGCACTTAGGCACTTAACCCACCTAATCTTTAGCACTTAACACATCTGCATTTTAGCACTTGACACATCTGCACTTTAGTACTTGACACATCTGAACTTTAGCTGAAACATCTTCACTTTAACACTTGACACATCTGCACTTAAGCACTTAACACACCAAATCTTTAGCACTTGACACATCTGCACTTTAGCACTTGACACATCTGCACTTTAGGATTTGACACATCTGCAATTTAGCACTTGACACATCTGCACTTAAGCACTTGACTTATCTGCACTTTAGCACTTGACACATCTACACTTCTAGACTTGACACATCGGCACTTTAACACTTGACACATCTGCACTTTATTTCTAGACACATCTGCATTTTAGCACTTGACACATGTGCACTTTGGCACTTTACACATCTGCACATAAGGACTTGACACATCTGCACTTTAGCACTTGACACATCTGTACTTTAGCGCTTGACACGTCTGCACTTTAGCAATTGACAAATCTTTACTTTAGCACTTGACACATCTGCACTTTACCACTAGACACATCTGCACTTGACACATCTGCATTTTAGCACTTGACACATCTGCACTTTGGCACTTGACACATCTGCACATAAGGACTTGACACATCTGCACTTTAGCACTTGACACATCTGCACTTTAGCACTTGACACGTCTGCACTTTAGCAATTGAGAAATCTGTACTTTAGCATTTGACACATCAGCACTTTACCACTAGACATATCTGCACTTGACACATCTGCATTTTAGCACTTGACACATCTGCACTTTGGCACTTGACACATCTGCACATTAGGACTTGACACATCTGCACATTATGACTTGACACATCTGCACTTTAGCACTTGACACATATGTGACCGTCTACAGGAAAACCAGGCACAACGCGGCAGCCTTCGAAATTTTTTTTTGTGCACTTACAGAGTTGTCGGCGTCCAGATATTGAGCTCTCCAAGTTTTATCGTCGTAGCTTAAGTCGCTCCCACTATAATAGACCTAACCATTCCCTTCCGTCGGCTTGAAACAATACATTTTTAAGAAATTGATCGATCTTTTCTCGATATTTACGCACGCCGCGTTGTGCCCGGTTTTCCTGTAGACAGTCACATATGCACTTTAGCACTTGACATAGCACTTGACACATCCACACTTTAGCACTAGACACATCTGCACTTTAGGACTTGACACATCTGCACTTTAACACTTGACACATCTGCACTTTACCACTTGACACATCGGCACTTAAGCACTTAACCCACCTAATCTTTAGCACTTAACACATCTGCACTTTAGCACTTGACACATCTGCACTTTAACACTTGACACATTTGCACTTTACCACTAGACACATCTTCACTTTAGAACTTGACTTATCTGCACTTTAGTACTTGACACATCTGCACTTTAGCACTTTACACATCTGCACTTTAACACTTGACACATCTGCACTAAGCACTTAACACACCTAATCTTTAGCACTTAACATATCTGCACTTTAGCACTTGACACATCTGCACTTTAGGACTTGACTCATCTGCACTTTAGCACTTGACACTTGACATCTGCAATTAACCCTCTCGTTCCTGAATTGTTTTGACGCGCGTGGAATAATCTAATTTTCTACCGCGGAATAGAGCAGTGCCGTTTTATTTTTTTAACTCGATGCTGGCTGGGAAAACCCCATAGCAACCATATATCATTAAATAGACCAAGAGTTTGGGATTCCCCTCATTTTTTGATTGAGAAAATTGAATAATATTTAAGCCATCTACTAATA
>WLWI01003909.1_pt1 | contig 12710 bp, 12 predicted proteins | sample 6701501 | NCBI WGS metagenome assembly WLWI01 (sample SAMN12718690, study PRJNA515312) | sponge metagenome | isolation source: marine sponge | host: Mycale hentscheli | place: New Zealand: South Island, Marlborough, Capsize Point | collected 2014-11-01
TACTCTATTACAAAAATACATGACAGTAAATGGCACCTTTGCCATCTCAATAATCTCTACCTTGCCAGATAGCTGCATTAGTAGTTGCTTGGCAAACTTGAGTATTAGTACTAAAGCATCTCCCTTTGAAAACTCTTGTGTCCAATACTTCACCATGATGTAATAATATTCCTGCCAGCTCTGATTTGTTCCCTGTAAATTTCATGTGCCAAATATTTGTTGTTCAGTAAGGTGATACTTTTATTAGCTATACATAACAAACACTTTTCTAAAGAAACAACCTGTGTTACCTCTTCTCTAGCATTTGAGTAGTAATAAGTAGTTATATGTCCAGAGAAAGCCATATGACATGTGCTCTTTATAGTTAATTCATGCACTCAGTAAACGACACAAAACCACAATATTAGGTAAGCATTCTTTATGGCCATAGCAGCACAGCTACTAATCAGCTTACCATATAATGCTATTGTTAGCCTGTTTGAAAATATGGGATTCCTGTTAATATTAAAGCTCTGGCACTGGACACTGCTGAGAGTGTGATCTTCACCTCCAAATGTAAGTTTTGAGAAATAATTACCACGGTCTACAATTTGAACTCCAGAAGATGCCAATTGGTTATCTTCAGGAAATCCCAGTTTAACTGTACCACCTTTGTAGTACCCAATCCATATAATACGAGCAGTAGGATAGGATTGAGTGCAATTAACAGTAACTGGTGTGCCATACCGAGACATCATTACACTTATATGAGGGTATAGACTTAACTGTGTAAGCCCTATAAACGAGATATAATTGACTTCAATGCAAATTGAGATATTTAATAGAGTACATGTTATCTGAGTGAAATATATTGACATTAATTCGCATCATTTTAACTCATTCCTTTATTTCTACTACTGATGATTAATAAAATCTCGTAAAGTAATAAACTTACTCATTATAATGAAGTACACAAAATCCGTATACAGAGAGGTGAGGTTTACATTGGGTTCCATACTTCTGTACTCCAGTGCTCGGCACTGCACGGACACCAGAGATGAATCTTCGGCATGAAATCTCAAAACACTGCGTAAACTTGAAGGACTGGTTATTTCCAAGCCAATAGATCGCAAACTGCTAGTTGTTCTATGAGCATTAATTAGACCACTACTTGTGGTATTTATCGCCCAATGAATAGGCGTGTAAGGAGCTGTTTGGGTGCAAATGATGTTCACAAATGCACCGTATTCCACTTCCATTCTTCCAGTTTGACTTATATCAAGCACATTCTGTTCTAGAAAATAATAATAATATATATGTAGTTGATTACTAGCTACACAATAAATAATTGTGTTTGGACTAGCTATATTTAATATAATTAAATAAACTGTTTATTTCTTTCCAAATATTATCAAACTAAAGGTAAAACATCAATCCTTAATTTTATTTATTCATATCAAAAATCGCATTAGAGTATTCAATTCAAGTAGCTAAGACATTTTATTGTGTTCAATATCACCCGTATTTTTCAAAGATCACGACGTAGTTTAAAGTATCCCGCCTTTTTATGGTGTACATTTCTTGAGTTTTCAATTTTGATGTTGTTTTTTTTTGTTATTAAGTTAGCTATTTTGAGTTTTTTATTACTCAATTAAACCACTGTTTAGCGGTCATTAAGGTTAAGTGAAAATTAAATACAAAAACAAGGAAAAATTAATAGGTATATGCCGTAATTATGACTCGTTTATTTTTGTGAACATTGGTGGTCATAGCCAAATTGACATAGCTGCCTCTAGTGGGGGCTACATATTCAGATACAATGTTGTTTTCAGATCTTAAAATTAATTGTTCTTACTATAAACTTTCACCGTTCTCCTAGAAGATATCAGTCGAAAATTGGAATCAACTGTCATACATTCTACTGATTTCAATAAGAGTTTGGAAGCAACTAGCGATAAAACTGAGCCGTTCTGCGATTCCGTCACGATAGTGGCACGCTCAGTGGGAGCAAAAGTTGAGTGGGTGGAGTTTATTGTACTGGAGGCTCCGTTGGAGTAGTACGCTGCCCAGGATATCGGAGCTTGCCTTGCCACTGTACTGCATTGCCTTGTAATTTGGTTCTCGAATGGGACGAATTTACTGGTTGGGACACTCTGATTAATCAATTGTCCTTCTATATTCACACAAATTACAAAATAATAAGAGTATTAATTGTAACAAATATCACCACCAAGATATCATTTGGATAATACCAATAGAGACAGTTGTGTAAGTGGAAGGGGGACTCTGAAGGTTAGAGCCCCCCATAATTTTGGGGTTTTCAGTGAGCAAAAGCATAGCTAGATATACAACGCGTGTTGTATATCTATGGCAAAAGTGAGCTAAGGTGGTTCTTGATTGATGATACGGAATTAATAAATCACTGCATTAACTGGGAGAGGGGGGGGGGGGGTAGGGGTTCTTGTACACCTTTTCTCCACGTCACGTTGCAGTTAGGTAAAGGGTCTTGCTAAGCCAGGCTAACTACAATAGCTGTTATATATATTTATCAATATGTTGCTTTCTAAGCTTTATATTATGGTGTACTGTGGAGGATCCAGGGGGTTGTCCAGGAATTCAGGACACCTCTATACTAATACAACCCACAGACTATTGTATGCTAACTTATCTACTCTTTATTCATGTCCAAATCATGTATAATGTATTTTAGAATTCAATCTTTTTTTTAAATTCAAGGCATCAATTTTAGGGTTTTGCTTCCTGGGACTATCACTAGTCATTCATCTTCTTTTAGTGATGTCACTAAAAATGGTTAGTTATATTTTTAGTTTTTGATAAAAAATATTTTTTTTAGTTTTAGTTTTACTTTTCAGCTCTATGATATTTAGTTTTAGTTTTTAGTTATTATCATCCTATGGGAAATTTAGTTCTGGTTAGTTTTTCTAAAATGTTTTAGGTGTAACTATAATTAATTTTAGTTTAGGTTTTAGTCATTAGCATAATCAATCATTAACATTGCAATAGAATTAATATTGACCAAAATATATTTGGGCTTCTCCTTGACATTATATACCCCAGACAAGAATGAACAGTGAGTGGTCATTTAACATACCAAAGACATCAAGTCTTCCCGATACAAAAAAGGGAACTCTGCCTAATTCATTTTGCGTTGTTCCAATGCATTCAATTGTACCAGAATGAAACACCTGGACATTAGTGAGAGTGAGGTTCTCATTATAGCTGCCATGATAGGAGGCAATAGTATTCAATCTACTCTCTGAGAACATCCAAAACACATCTTCTAATGATTCACAGTAAAAGTTAACAGTTTCATTAACTACTGTTCCAATTGATAGTGGAATTAAATCTATATACGAATGTAAAAGTATTGAAATTTATCCATGAAACATTATTATTATTATTATTATTATTATTATTATTATTATTACTAAAATAATAACAATATTATTATTACATGTATTATAGTTATTGGGAGTAGCTAATATAAACCTATAGACTTAATGCAAGGCTATTGGCTGATCTAGATACTGAGATGATAGGTTAAAGTATCTACAATAGGAGTGAAAACAACCAAATAATCATACTTCGTGGGAAAACTCCTTGAATAGTCGTACATAATACGAGTATAATTATACTATACACCATTATTGATTTCTCAGCAAGGTATTTATAAGAACGCTAGAGAAGGTAAACAGGTGACGTGTACGCGACCGTGCCGTAACGGTTGGTAAAGGGTGATCTGGATACTATAAACCACTAATTAGTACGCGAACCAGTTGCGCGGGAAAAGGAACTGGTTAGCTTGTTCCAGGAAACTGAATTCCTGGGGAAAATGCACAGTTTATTATACAAAAATGACATTGAAGAAGCAGAAGACAGTGCAGCTTGTTGGCTTGAAAGTTAGCAGCCACACCAAGACACTTCTTTTAAATTACTGTCAACTAAGCATTCAATCTTGTGAACCAGAATATGATTCCATTTTGCAGGAGCAAATATGTTTGCTAATGAGTGCTATATTCTAAAGGCTTAATTAAATTATTTTTGATTAAAATTCTGCTGAAGGTATGGGTACATAAACTAGCTATACACAACCAATTGAATAAAAACATTCATTTGAAATATTAGGCTTAATATGTCATGTTGATATGCTTTGCATCGTGCTCTTCTGCCCAGCATACCATTGGTGGTGCAGTGTCTCTCGAATGGGAGTAACACGAGTATGCCACCTTCCTCAAAACTCACTTCCACCAGGAGCAACTGTTGAGTTCACGTGGTTTCCAGATATGACATAAGAGGAAGTCCATGGTGTATTTAGTCTCACATATGCATAAGGTAAAGGGTTTACAAATGGATGATTAGGTAAGATATGCATAACTACAACTGGATACATGTAGCTACATATGGACAGCAGTATGGTGAGTTACAGCATCTTACAATAGTATCGACAATCATAACACATCACAATAAATTATTACTGTCTTGGAATTGCCTGGAAGGATCTGTGTCTGCATAAATACAATTTGACTTAAAACTTATTATAAAGCTAGCCACTATTTATTATTATTATTATTATTTTAATTGTATTAATTATTAATATTATTATTACCATTACTATTACTACTACTACTATTATAATACATTATGTTGCTGCTGCTACTATTATATATTTTATTATCATTTCTAGTATAATATTGTTATTTTGATGAAATGATGCCAGATGATGATGACTATGATGATGAAATGATGATGATGGGGTGGAGGACAAAAATGATAATGTACAATGAATAATATTTGTAGAATTTCATTATAAAGAAGTGATTGGGTTTTGTACTAAATAAAATGCATATATTACTACTAAGGGAGACTACCACCACAATTTATGGCCAATGGTTTGCTTTTTTGCCAATATTCCTTCCCTATTAGATTATCAACGCAGACCGTTATTACCACGTTTATGAAAAATACTAAAAATGATGATGAAATTGAGCACATAAACACATGAAACAAAATTGGCAGATATTGTTCTTCTCATATGAAGTTCAAATTGCATGATGGTGTGCATGAGTGTGTTGATCAAGGAGTTCTATAAAGATGCGGCACCACAATTCCAGTATCACTGATAATGACTTGACTTCCATGCTTTATATTGTAGCTGGTTAATTTGGCACAATAGTTTCTGAGGCCTTTGTTTAGTTTCTCATCTTCGAAGAGGTTTGATACAAGCACAAAAAATTTCAGGCTACGCCAGTCCAATATGTCATAAAGTGGACTTCCAAATTTAAACAAATCTGTTATGGTATTGACTTCAGTCAGTTGGCTGGCTACATCTTCTGGAAGTAAACTGATGATTTCTACTGGAGGAATCTTTTCTTTCTGTAGCTGGCCTATGAATTGTTCAAGCAGCAAATAGTAGTCTGTCTTCACCGAAATTTCTTCATTTCTTGATTTTCTACACTTTCCAGCTGTTATATTTGCTTTAGCCATTAGGTTGTTGCTAACTCTAGGGAGTGGGGTAGTTTTTTGTTTTTTTATAGTGGATTATATCGTCGAAGTCAGCGTGCGGTTTAGGAGAAAGATCCCACGTCCTGACCTTACTTTCCTTTTATTGCACTAGATTCGGGGACAGCACCGGGGAAAAACTCGGGGGATTCCCCGGGGAAAATCCGAGGTTCCATAATTCCGTAAACAACCGCGCATTATAAAAGAAATTTTTTCTTACCTGCATGAGCCCTTTTTTTTTGTTTAGATTTTCCTGATTGATTGTACCTGAAGTGCAGTGAAATTTGTTGCTTAGACTCATGGCGGGCCTGCACTATGAAGTCTGCCAGTGCGAAAGACCTACGTGTGGAGACTGTCGCCTACCCGTTAGGGTACGAACTGACGGTATTAAAACTCTAATCCTGCCGATTAAAAATATGTTAATTTCGCCAGAGTTTATAGAAACTTTTCCAGACGACAAATTAGAACGAGCTCTCCTTTTTACCCTCGATACGTTTGATTTGGATTTAACTAAAGCAGCTCTAGAGAGGAAGGATCCCAGTACTTCACTGTTATCAAGCTTCTTTAGTGAGATAGAGGAAGATCATAAACCACTTCTAAACTTTATAAAACTATTGAATTTGGAGGATGAAAATCCAGATATATTCCAGAGGATGCAACATTACGTTTTACTACTTAAAGATTGGTCTGATACAGAAGAGAACCATGGAGAAACCAATGAGAATCTTGTGGAATGCGTTAGGTGCTCGTCACCGTCTAAATCTTCAAATGGAGAACCAGTTTATCCTAGATTGCTGTATCAGTGTGATGGGAGTCTTCCAGGAAGAGAGTCAGTTGTTCTTAGTGAAGATCATACTTGACCAAAGGCATCGTCACTCCCACACTTGCGCACACGATTCATCAATTAATTACAAAGGCACAGAGAGAAAGAAGGGATATATTCAACACGTTTTCGAGCACTATGTCATTTTTAAATCAATTTTCTGGCTTTGGTGATCAGAATAATTCCTTAAAAGGTGTAATTTTTTATTACCTACTGCTAGGACTGATGAGGATGGAGTAACTGAATTCTTCCCTCCTTTCCTGAATGAAGCTTTATGGATTATTGTCTTCAAGGCTATAGAGCACCAACACTTATATTATTATCATGTGACTTTTTTTTTTTTTTTAGATTATTTTACTTTTTAGGTCATGTTAGCATGTATAATGCAGTCAACTATTAGTGTGTGTGTGTGTGTGTATAGCTGTATTTAGTGTGATTCATTTCAAGATTGTGTTCCATAATGTAATAATACATGTATGTACCTATGGTCAATCCACTCATTTTTAGTAATTAGCTATAGCTAGCAAGCACTTAAAAAAAAACAAAAAAAAAACTGCTACACCTTGATTATCTATCTATACAATGATGAAGAAAGCTCATTTTCCTCCCCCCATGTTACAAATGTATAATCATGGGCTGAACTCCCCACTTTTTTTGTCATAGTTGATGATTTCGTACTTATTTAGCCTCAAAGATTTTAATAGTCATGTTGTGTTGGAGAATAATTAATACAATAGTTATGGGGCTTGCTGGGCCAACATGAAGGGTATACCTAGGGACATACAAATGAGCGAGCTATGTTTGCATTGTTTTGGCTTAGAATCTTCATCCCCAAAGGCTGCTCTCGTCTCATAACTAGCCAAAAACCAAGAAAAACAAAAACAAAAACAAGAAAGCAACAGCAACAAAATAACAAAAAACAAACAAATAATAACAACACACATTAAACATCTTCAGAGGTTTCACCGACAAAGATTAGCTAGCTACATGTCAATTTTTTTTATTCTCTCAGCATCTAGCTTCTTTAATAATATTATGATAGTTCATAAATTGACAGTATAACAGCTATTTAATTTACTCTTTATTACATATTTTCTTATATGTTTTTGAGATATTGTGATCACAGAGAATTTTGTAAACAAAACTCTACACTAAATGAATAAAAAGACAGGAATAAATAAAAATGAGTTTATGATGCAACTAAATTGTACCTAGTACCTAGCTACAAAACTATCAATTAATGTTCCAGTTCAATTTTGATGAAATAGAGCATCAAATTGTGCAATTGAATGAGTGCTGACAATTAATGATGTATTTACTGCGCACTAATTTGAATTCCCACATAATTGTCTCCTACGATTACTGCCGACCGTTCACGTCTAATTTTGTATCCCATAAATTCTGCACAGTAATCCCTGAAAGCAGCCATGCAGCCATTATTGTTGCTAACTTCCACCAACCTAGCGACGACAGCCGTATTGTCCCACTTCAATACGTCGTAAAGTGGACTACCGACTTCAAACAACTTCGTCAGTTCTTTGTTTTGCAAGTCGGACATAGTAGCGGTGGTATCGTGTGGTAGAGCGGCCACAACCTTCTCTGGATCTACAGAAGTCTTCAACAGTGTGCTTATTACCTTCTCCAGGAAAATATAGAACTTAATTTTCAGCTCTGTTAGCTCCCTCTTGTCTTTGTCCTTGCAGCTCGAACAGGTAATAGAACAAGATGTTGCTGCGGCCATGCTGCTAGCCGATTGTAACCGTTTGGTTGGCTGATCACCATTTTATAGCAAAAACATTGCATCACTTCAAAGCTAAGCTTGCAATTCAGGTTTATTATGAATACTTAGCTACTATGAGTCAGCTAGCTATGCGTGCAAGGGGAATTACCGTAGAGAGTCCCTTTTGCTGACGTGTCATCTAAAAATAGCACAATTTTACCGCTCTGATTTATATTATTACCATTTTGCACTTCCTCAACTAACATACAATATAACCACAAGAACATACAAGTCACAGTGTTATTCTTATAAACTCTTGGGGCAGTTATAAGGTGGATTTGTGAAGGCTCCAAACTCCCTTGGATTGTTGTAAAGAGATGGGCAACCTTTCATGCAGGCCACCGTCCAAGGAAACTGCACAGGACTGGGAAGGTGATAATGATAAGTCTCCACGCCATTAAGCATGTGGCTATGTCCGCCACATTGGTCCAGGTCAGTCGGTACCTCACCGTTGAGGGAGTATTGACCGTACAATCCGTACCCGTCAAATATCCAACCAAGGCGCACAGAATGTTGCCCTGCCACATCCACACTCATATTGCATTTCATGCGCCCTTCGCTGTTCACTATTCCTATACCGGAGTGGATGTGGTACTGGTTGGTGGGTGCCGCATGTCCTCCACACTGGTCCACCGTGTGACCTTCGGACTCCACAGCGTCCACGTACTTGCTGGGTCCACCCTGGTCAGGACATTTGGAGCTAAATCCACACGGTGACCCCACCCCAAATATGTTCACGCCATTTAGAAAGACACCAATAGCACCTAAAGTAACAATCAGAATTAAGCAAGAGTAGAAAATATAATTGTACTATAACATTAATTTTCCACACAGCTTCAGATAGCTTCATGCACAAGATATAAAATTAAGCAAGTATTAATAAGCAAGTAGAGATCCAGCTTTATATTTTCACAATGCAAAGGGTAGCTACATGCCTCACTCTCCCACACAAACATTCATACATATCTTTTTTTAATAATCACATCACTACTGTCACATTGTGTTACTATGGCATTACCTAGCATTGGTTGTGGGTCCTCTTTCAAGTAGGTTATATTATCGTAGACTCCTAATTTGGTTGCTAACGGGATTGGTATACTTGCATCCTTTGGGTATCTTGGTATTTTGTAAGTGGTGGGGAATTGACAGGCTTGAGCTGGGTTGGTCCAGTGAGGGTTATCGTACGGAGGGCACATGTTGGTATGCACGTAGATGTATGTGGTGTCGTTTGTAATCTTCACATCATAATCATGTGCACTGCACTGAGTCCGGCCTTCTCTAGTACATGTTGTGGGTCGCTGGCTTTCCACAAAGAGTGTGTTCAATGATACAGCCAGCACCATTGTGATAATGACCATACAAGGTAACTGAATGACAACATTAATATGAACATAGTAATTAAACAAAGCCTCAGCATTAAAGAGAAAGTGGTAAAATAAATAGCTGGCATCTTACAGGGTTTAATGATTGAGTCACTAAGCATGCAATCAGGCTTTGTCTTCTATTCCTTAGCAGTTTTTCTGGCTTTCATATGAGGTGTTTTGACTCGTGAAAGTATAACTTAACGTAGTCTGAGTTAAATATAGCCAATAGTACTAAAATTAGTCTGCTAGCTTCATTCCATGTGCATATTCTTTTTTCTTTTATTTTACTAGGGTATAATAAAAGCATTGTGCCCATAGATATTATTGTGTGAGGCTGATTAGAGTATACACTATACTATTTATTCCATAGCTATTCTTCCCACATGTCCTCTTATGATTTTCGTTAAATAACCTATCAGGTGACATTGAATACACTCATGCTCATCATGTGAGTCAGGTGACCACGACACGTAGTAAACATTCACTGTGAACAATGTCCAGTGTAAGCTAACTTAGTCCTACTATGTGCTATGCCTTATAATATACCACTACAACTAGCTACCTGTGATGATATTATATATTATTGTTTCACCTATAGGAATAAGCTGTATATTTTTATTGTATCTTACAGTGTACCAATAAGTACCATTCATATAACAGCAATATAACATGGTTATAGAACAGCTTCTGTTCACCAGTAATTTAGTCCATCAACTGCTATCTTTTAACAGTTACACAAGTCTGAAGCTATATAATAATATTAAACTAAAAAGAGTACTTCTCTTCAGCATCTCTTCTTTTCTGATGTACTTTTTAGACTTCCCTCAAATTATGTAAATATAGCTTGCTTATATATTAGCTATATAAGCATTTTGCAATGCTCAAATTGTATTTAAGTACTCTAGATGACAAATCTCACATCTCTTTCATCTGAGGAAGCCCAGACTAAAATGTGCCATAGCTGGACATGTATATACGTCAAATTAAATAGACTTCTAAGCTTAGCTAGCTATGTAATCTAAAGATTACAAGTAACAAGGCAACACCAAGAAAAAAAAAGTAATATATTATAGCAAGTTTAAAAACTCATTCTTACCCCCATTGTGATCCTTCAGAAGAGTGGTAAATCTTTAGCAATCAGTTTAGTCAAATTGTACACAGTGTTTTATTACTGTGGTGGTGAAAGAAATTCATAGCTTGTGAATATAATTATCACAGTGCGTGTAGTTGGTTTTGCTAGCTAAATATGGCATTCCAAATGCTTGCTACTAAAATGTACCCCCCCCCCCCCCTGGAAAAACTGCATGCAATGCGCAGGTTTACAAATCCTACCCACAAACTCTGCGCTTCTTCTGTTGTATAATATCTGTTATATAATAGCTTGGATTCAAAAGCCTTACAACACTACATGTACTACCTTGGCTTCTGTTACATAATAACTCATAGGCTCCAACTTTTCTAATAATGCTTTAAGGACACAAACCAGACCCATCTATAATTTAATTATACCATGCCCCTAGTTAACATAACCATACCCCAACCACACCCACATTAATGGAGTAAATGAATTTTATTTTTTTATTATGCAGTACAGTTGTTTTTTTTTTGCACTTAGTGAGAAGTTCTTCACTAAAAATTGAGTCATGACGACAGCATTCTTCACTGTTGAACTTGATGGTCATTAAAGAAATTATTGTTGACTGTTTCTGAGATAAACTTTTCTAAGCATGGAAAAGCCCCTCTCACTGTCAGCATTTGAAGCAGGAATAGACATCAAACCTGACATCAGCCTCACCAACAAAGGAAGTCTCGGCTCTCCATCAAACAGTTTCATCTGACCAACCTCATACCAAAACCGCCCCAGTCTTGGCTTGTCATCTCCTGTGGCCGACTTGCACATTTCTACAGTAGGATGCTCAGTTGGAGATAGCTTGAAATCCATGAACTCACCTCTCAGTGCATCAATGGATGCAGATTCAGCCAATTCTAATTGTGGAAAACGCTTTGCAAGTGTCTGAATAGTAGTAAAATTGTAAGTGCAGACCATATCAGGGTTTATGATGCCTAAATCCTTCAAAATTGTGTCCCCAAATGGGAATTTTTTGAGCATTTTATTCAATGAAGCCACATAGAAATCCCGCACTGCTTGGTAGAAGGGTTTTGTATCAAATTCCTCTTCCATTTCAGAGAGAGCTTCCCATGTTGAGTCCCCCAATCCCAGATTCTCATCTGCTAGCTGGTTTGCACTTGCAAAGCTTAGCTTACTGAGATCCTCACCCACTGCAGTTATAGACTCTGGCTTCAAAACATTGCTGGCATACAAACGAACCAGCCTAGACATTTCTATGTACAACTGACAGGTTGTATTCTGGGTTGACTTCTGAAATAGACGGTTAAACTTACCCAAAAGACAAGAAATGAAGAAGAGGTTTGGTAAGAGGGTTTTCAAGCCGTTGTAGAATGCTAACTACTTTACTTGTCTCAGCCTCACTACAGGACCGAAAATAAGATATCAAACCATCAAATTGAGAAATATACCAGAGGTCACAAAATTCTTGCGTCCTTTTACTGGAATGGTAAAAATAATAAAATATATCCAAGAACAATATATTGATCTATGTCTATGGGAAGCACTTCCATACCTGACTTCACAGCAAGATCTGCTAGATGGCAGATACAGCCCACATCAAACACATGAGGATACTGATTCCTTATTAGTTTCTGAACCCCCGACCTGGTGCCTTTCATCACATTAATCGTGTCAGACATAAAGGCCAAACACTTACTGAAATATGATTGCTGAGAGACAACTTCAAGGCATCAAAAAGGTTACAGGCTGTACCCACATTGACAATAGGCATGTCAAGAAATCTAGTGCAAATGTCTCCCACACATGAATAAAAAACACGAACAAGAATACAGGACTTGTCCGTTTTATCATTCAACTCATCTATCATTATGGAAAAGAATTTTGGCATATCATTTAGATAGAAAATGGGGGGCCAAAGCTTCCTTGATGATTGCTGCCGTTTTTGTGTGTCCACAGGCAAATTTCTTTGCTATGTTGGAATATGGAAACATGCAACTGAAGAGTTTGGTGGCATGGTCACTGGTCTAGAAAGAAATATTATGTTTAGCCACAAACTGTGTCCACAGAGCCTCTGCTTCAATTACACCTTGAGGTGCCTGTGGCTGGAAAAAAGTTTTCACTGACCTTGAAGAGCAGGCTGTGGCCATCTCTTGG
>WLWI01003910.1_pt1 | contig 12710 bp, 11 predicted proteins | sample 6701501 | NCBI WGS metagenome assembly WLWI01 (sample SAMN12718690, study PRJNA515312) | sponge metagenome | isolation source: marine sponge | host: Mycale hentscheli | place: New Zealand: South Island, Marlborough, Capsize Point | collected 2014-11-01
CGGTTGAATCAAGGTTACATTGAAGGTAAAATGTGCCATGGTAGAAAGATATTCTTATAGTTTCACAGTAGCTGGATAGTCGTTTGGCGGCTGTTCTAAGGTAGAGAGGAAGCACTGGTGAAAAGTTAGATAAATGAGATGAATGAGTTGATAGCATGGATGAATTTGAGGGGTAATGGTCATTGAGTGGGATGTGGGAGGGCTGGACAACAGAGATAGACCAGAATATATTTCATTAAGGATGACAAACTTTGGGTACTCAATGGTAAGTGGTGAGATTGTGCTGCAGTTTGATGTATTTGACACATAAGAAGTGTAATTACATGTAGCAAAGTTAGTGGATATATTTATGTAGTGTGCATTTTCTAACTAAATTTGAATGATAATCTTGGTATCATAATACCAAGAGATAAAAACGGTGTAATTTATAGTTGTACAAATTCGTATTGTAGAAGTTCCTCAAAAAAGAGCAGAATGAAAGTGTAAAGAATTTGTGGATGTGCACTTAACACATGAGTAAATGCTCAATGCTTGTATACATTTACATGTGCAGCCAAAGTTGGAAAAAAGCATAGTTGTTTCCATTGTAAAATGGAGTATTTCATATTCAAAGAAGAACCAACATCCCAAGTGACAGCTGGAAAATACTGCAAAGGAACAACAGTACTGACCAAGAAAAATCTTTCAATGATTCAGTCATACTCGGCAGAAAACCAGGGGACTTCGGCAAGAAGTTGAAACATCGGGTTAAGTTTTAATTAACAATATTGGCTGTTAGAATGAGAAAATTTGCTATTATTAAGAAAAATCTTACTGTGAAAGATATGAAGCAGATTCCTCGGCTAAAGAGTGACTCCATAAAACCAACTGATTGTAATCAACAGAGTTCAGTACTTTCAAGTAGTGGTAACGTGTCAGTCAACCGCAGGATATAGACAGATCCATGTATCTAAGAGAAGTTCATGTATGTTATTATTGGAGAAATTTAAAGTGACCAAGTGTAGAAATAACTACCACAAACCCCAGCTGTTGACCAGACATGTTACTGAATATTTTTAAAAATCTATTGATACTTTGAAAATTTCATAAACTCATAGCTATTACTATAATATTATGACAAACCAAAAATAATATGATTGCCACTTGTAAAGCTAGTTCTGAACAGTCAGATTTGAAAGTTGGCACTAGAGAGTTGGGTAGGAAGCATCTGTAGCAATACCGCACTGGTTGTACTTGCCTCTGGCCATTCTAATGTAGCCCTGCTCACCCCAGTTCTGTCCGTAGCTAAAACAAAACAAAACATAAATTACAAAGTGCTTTAATTTAGACTATAGTGTCTCAATCTTTTGGCTGTGTATCAATGCATAATGCACTTGCCTATTTTTTACAAGCCAATAATCTTTTCCTGCAGATGAAGTTCCATAGCCAGTGACAACCATAGCGTGATTCAGCTTGGAGCTGGAACATCTTGAGGAGTCGTACACTCCACTGTCATAGAACTTGACCATAACAAGTGCAAGGTTATGTGAATAATCAGTGAACATGTTTGATAGCTATATTTTCTTCTCATCACAACCAAGTAGTCGTATCTGGATTAAACATACCCTAAAAGCATTTGAACTGCCATCAATGGCCACTGACACAGGTCCTACATTGGCAACAGCTCCCATTAGATCCTTCTCATTGCCTTCCTCAATACGGATAGCTCCTGATATCTTTACACCAGTATACTTGTCACTATACACACAGCTTTGTTGCTACAATAAACCATCACAAAAATTATATTAGATAGATATAATTAACAAAGCATAATTACTAACCTTTCCCTGAAATGGGTAAGCATAAGCAACATCCAGTCCTTCATTAGTGATGACATAATCATATGCCAAGGCCATGTTGCCACCCTTGCATCCATGATTGCCATATGGAACTAGCAGATGTTAGTTTTGAAAGATGCACATACTGGTAAATGTAATCCTTCATTAAAGTTGTATATTTGTGCTTACCTGAGCAGTCAATGATATTTTGTTCACTCAGGTTTAAAAGTTTCCCAGTGGCTAGTGCATTAGCTCCCTCCATAGCAGCCACTGCACTGAAGGCATAGCTGGCTCCACACTGTTGCTGTAATAAAGTTATATGGATTATTATCTTAAAATAATTACAGTAGCATCACACACAAAATTACCTGATCTTTTACTTGGGTTACAGCATTCTTTGTTCTCCAGTCAACAGTATCTGGGTAGTAGCTCACATAGTCTGGCTTGTAATAATTGGTATAATTTCCAGTTGAGTCGGATTCACCATATGTTCCAAATTTGGCTTCCCATTCTTGATCAGTCTACATAACAAAAACAACAACAACAACAACAACAAAACTAAACAAAACAAGAAACAGCAAATAACCAAATTAATACAATAAACAGTTTTATTTTTTTGTCCTATGGTGCTATTGATCATGTAATATATTATCTTACCAGGTCTGCAAAGTGGTTCATAGCCAAGGTAAACCCAAAGATGTGAGCATTCTGGTTGTGTGCCTCAATGAACTGCTTGTTGGACAGCCACACAATGTGTCGGTTCAACTCTTCCAAGTTATTTCCGTAGAATTTCTGGTGTTGGCCTTTCCATACTTTCCACTCTTCCACAAATTTGTACTGAGGTGAGGGAGCGGCCAACGCAAAGCCCAATAGGGTAGAAAGCACAACTGCATACAGCATATTTTACCAGAGAAGTTGAGAGTAGATTGATGGCTGGCACCAATGCAGAGCTCTTATATACACTTAGAAACTTTTAATTTAGAAGGTGTCAATAGTTTGAATGAACAATGGAGTGCTACAACCTTGTCATTTACTTCATTGCAAACACTGTAGAGAAAACTAACAGTCACCGATTCGTCTTCTCATGCCTGTTAGACTGTGATACAAGCAGGTAATGAACTTGATTCTAAATAGGCCACCTTTTGTTAGCCATTTCAATGAGGGCTTTAAAAGTTGGGCATAATACAAAAGACGAGCCAATGAGGCGGGAACTAGCAGTTCTTATTATCCTTATGAAATGTGACACTAGAAACACCTAGTATGCAAGTCTTGATGTGCGTTTTGACACAGTTCAAATATTTCCTTACAAACTTCCAGCTAGTTGGATATTTTTCCTGTAGACTGAGCTTAGATTTTTTTTTTTTTTTTTTGCAAAACGAGTCCAGTTGAAGATAGTGTTTACTTTGTAGGAATGAATTTTGCCTTGGCCTTCTGGATGGTTTTGACCACTTGGTTTAATCCTACTTTAAGTTTGGTGGACCACCAAGTACCAGTTTTTCAGCATGTAGAAGAATGGCATTCATGGAAAACTACCCATGGATGAAATACAATTCTCATGCTGAAGAAGTGGAGAAATACTTGACATGGCTATCAAACAAAGCCTTCATTGAGCAGCATAACATCAATGCTGACAATGGATTATTCTCTTACAAGATGAAGCTAAATCATTTGGCCGTTAGTAAGTCAAAGGCCAAATAGGCAGTTAGAAGGCAAAGAAGCAATAGTGAAGCAGTATATTCCACCAAAAATGTCGTACTGGCCTGAGTCGGTTGATTGGAGAAAAAAAGAACTGTAACCAAAGTAAAAAATCAGGTAAGTATCTCATAGCTGTACAGAAAAGTTTGTTATATCTGGCCATTTAATTTTCCAAAAAGGGAGAGCATATATGTGTACTTACTATTAAACAGTTATTTCCCTTTTCTTTTTTATCTGTTGCTGCTGCTGCTAGTTTTTCTGCTGCTGTTGGCTCATAGGCAAACTGTGGAGCTAGCTATGATTTTGCAACAATTGGTGCACTGGAAGGAGCAATTTCACTGAGTTTGGACAAGTCTGTTAAAGAACTTAGTGAACAAAACATCATTGACTGTTCAAGTATGTGAGTGTTCGTGTGTGTGTGCTTGTGTGTGGTAGTTTATTTGTATCATATTGTGGTTTATGTAGTTCCTGAGGGCAACCACGGATGTCAAGGAGGAAATATGTACAATTCATTTATGTACATAATATTTAATGATGGCATAAACTCAGAGAAATCCTACAAGTATCAAAGAATGGTGAGTTATGTATTTATTAGAGCAGCTCAATTCAAGAAACCCATGGGGAAGTGTTTTGCACAAATTATAAGGTGTCACTTGTCATATCTATAACATTACAGATGCGTGGCAAGCTGTAATAATTTAGCAAAATATTAAGATTTAACTTTTAAGTATTTTTTAAGCCTTAAGTACATGGATGAACATTTCCCCCCAAAAATATAACAGGTTGGAAGTATTATTTGTTATAATAAAGGGAAAAATAAACAAAAAAACATCAGAATACTCGGAAAGAACCAGAGGACATTGCAGTAAGAATTCATACATTTTTGGATTAAAAAATCTAATAATAGCAGTTTTTCTGTTTCATCAGCCAGTATATGTTTAATTAAATTTTGAACTGGCATTTCGACTATGGTATCTCTTGTTGATTTCTATTCGCACCATAAGCCTTTTGACTGATTCTTACTAAGGATATCTTCAAGCCATATTGTTTCACCCGCTAGCAGTTGAAAGAACCTTTGTAAGCTTTACAATATATTGTGATGGTGTGAAAATGTTGCTGAAACACAAAACGATAAATTTCCTCACATCTATACATCCTATGAACATTTTTTAAAGGATTACAAACAGAATGCTTGCCAATACTGTTCTTTTATAACTACAACTTTCTAACATAGCACCACAAAAAGGCATTCAATAGCTTGTAGCTATCATTTCACCACAGATACAATATTAATATTGATCCATAGCTGTTACAATTTCATGGCATTTTCTGTTGCATGTTACTTACTCTAAAGCCAGTGGTGCGGGCATCAATAGCAGCAGCCACAGGTCCAGTGTATGCAATAGCAACCTGAAGGTGTTCCTCATTACCACTGTTAATGAGAACGATTCCAGACATTGTCACAGCTACTCATAACTGAAGTTACATGGCGCTTGTTGCAACAACATATATTACATAATTTTATGTTTATAATTTCAAATACATATGCAATTTTATTTCGTAACCTTAAATATACATTATTCTAGAATATTTTTTATTCTTGTGACAAGCACTATCTTCATTTCAGTATTATACGATCTTATTGCTCATGCTTCAAAGGCCCTTTTTGTTACTAAACTATAATGTATAATTGGATACAAATATTTCTCCACTAACCTGACTAAGAACTTTTTAGCTCATTGAGATTCTCAGTATTATCACTGGGGAAAAGGGAATATTCATTTCTTGTCTGCTTTCAGTAAAATACAACAATAAGACAAAATTATGGTGCTGGGTAACTATTAAGATGATGTTCAAAATATGTTTGAAAATACAGACTGCAAGAACCATATACGATAGAGAACATTATAAATACCTGACACAGAAAACAAATTGCAGCAGCCAGTCAAAGTGTGTTGGGAATTGTTTGTAGTCAACAGTGTTAGCTCAATTTATTCTAACTGTTTTCTTGAGGCATAGCAACTCATTAGGTTTAATACAGTTTCTTTTTCTTGCAACTAATAGTAATAGTAGTAGTAGTAGTAGTAATAATAACAGTAGTAGTAGTAGTCATTTATGAGAGAAGTATTGTGCCCTGAGAGTGGGAGGAACTTCAGTGAAGAGGTTGGTACATAGTATAGAGAAGAAAGAGCAAGCAAAGTGGTACATTGCATTGCAAATAAATGTGTGTGACGTGGTTTAGAAGTCCAGGAATAATTTTTGCTGAAAATTATAGCCATGATGATAATTACAGCGTAAGGATAGAGCATTGTGCTGCAACCATATCATTCTGTATTTAAATTCTACTAAATGTAATTCCCATTGTCTACTTTGTGACTTGAAAATTTCTTGTTACTTTATAGTTTTATTCTCATGGGGTGTTTAACTCGTCACGCTGTACCAGCCACGGTGTGAACCATGCTCTGCTCGTTGTGGGATATGGTACAAGCTACATCAATGGCAACAGAAAGGACTACTGGATTGCCAAGAATAGGTAACAATTTTTTATGTTGCATAATGAAACATCAATAGAATGATAATTTTAGGAATGTAGGAAGATATCTTAAGGTAGCAGGGACTATATTTGAGGGCATTGAACTATTTGCTATTGTATACATAAAGTAGAAAAGCCATGACTCAGCCTCTGCTGACATTCCTTTGGAATGCTACTAACTTACATGAGTTGAGTGTGATATGGTGACATGCTGGCTGATTTATTTTCACTAAACTTTGGCTTTCATGAAAATATAGCCTGGGAGTGAAATATCTCTCCATATAAGCAGAGCAGGTCTGGTTGTACATACTTGTAGGAGAAAGGAAGATAGCCACTGCCCCCTAGCATATTAGCTGCTGTCATTGAAGTGACATGTAGTGTGTTTATGGAAAAACATTCGCACTATCAGTGTGACCTCAAATGACACGAGTTAGAGAGGCACAAAGCAGTGAAAGATTAGTATGGTGCTGTGCAATGGACTATGCCAGAGATAGTTTCAAAATGCTGGTGCCCTTGCTGTTCATAATATTCCCACAACTCTCCTTCATTTTCTTTCCCTCAAGTCTTCCACTGGGACAGCTGTGAGAAGTTTGAGACAAGACAAGATGTGTAGGTGTGTGTGCATGCAAGTGTGTTTGTGTATGTGTATATATGTGATTATATTGGTAAGTCTAGCTGCATTTTCCCTAACAAGCAGATAAGAAAACATTTAAACCATGGCAATACTCGGAATTATTGTTAGACAACTGCCCTTTCCCCTCTCAGGATTCATCCTCAAGACCAGAATGATCAGCGCAATTCCTTAAACTCATGGTTGCACAATTACATAGAAATAAGCTGCATACAAATGTTTCAATATTTAAAGGATAGTATCGATACAATTGAATGTAATTTTTAATTGCCTGAGGGAAGAGTCAGTTGCTCTCCTTGCTGAGTATCACTAACTTCCCAGTATGCACAACACCGGTGTGGCCTATTCAAACAATTCACGAGCTCTTCTTTTGTATCACAGTTGGGGTACAGAGTGGGGGGAAGAAGGCTATGTACTGATGTCCAAAGACTCCTACAACCAATGTGGCATTGCAACAGACTGCTCCTATCCCTCTCTGTAAGAACACCTTATTCTATCTTCTCTACTCAGGCATCACATTTGTTAGCACTAGCTACTATTTCAATTTTGTTAGAGGTGACAACTGACATTCTTAAAATGTTCACCAATTCTTTCTACTTACTGTGTTACTTGATACTGTGATATTATTTTGAGATTTATTGCTTTCCCATCAGTTTAAATTATTTCTAATGCAATTTTAGTGTGAATTTAATGTCAAGTGTTTATGACTAAAATTACAAGCAAGAATGAGGAACAAGAATTATCATGAGAGGTGATCAACGAAACAGTTTTATGGTACTCACTGGTAGGTAAGGTCCTGCGCACGGTTATGGTGGCGCAGCTAGGAAATAGTGTGTGATCCATTATTTTGAAAGTTTACTCGCTTGCTGACATTTATTGATAATTTGTGAACCGACCGGACCTTTGGCCTTTGATTGAGCCACCTAATAAGAAGTGGGTAGTGAGTTTGTCATATCATTCTTGCACCATTCTCCTCTTAATGAACTTACAAAAAAGGTGTAATTTTCAACTATGGAGGGCTAGAGCCTTGGCTACCGGTTGAATCAAGTTTACATTGAAGGTAAAATGTGCCATGGTAGAAAGATATTCTTATAGTTTCACAGTATGAGCTGGATAGTCGTTTGGCGGCTGTTCTAAGGTAGAGAGGAAGCAATACACTGGTGAAAAGTTTAGATAAATGAGATGAATGAGTTGATAGCATGGATGAATTTGAGGGGTAATGGTCATTGAGTGGGATGTGGGATGTGGGAGGGCTGGACAACAGAGATAGACCGGAAAATTTTGGGAACTCAATGGTAAGTTGTGAGATTGTGCTGCAGTTTGATGTATTTCACACTTAAGAAGTGTAATAACATGTAGCAAAGTTTGTGGATATATTAATGTAGTATGCATTTTCTAACTAAATTTGAATGGTAATCTTGGTATCATAATACCAAGAGATAAAAACGGTGTGATTTATAGTTGTACAAATTCGTATTGTAGGAGCAGTTCCTCAAAAAAGAGCAGAATGAAAGTGTAAACAATTTGTGGATGTGCACTTAACACATGAGTAAATGCTTGTATACATTTACATGTGCAGCCAAAGTTGGGAAAAAATCATAGTTGTTTTCATTGTAAAATGGAGTATTTCATATTCAAAGAAGAACCAACAGTCAAGTGACAGCTGGAAAATACTGCAAAGGAACAACAGTACTGACCAAGAAGAATCTTTCAATGATTCAGTCATTCTCAGCAGAAGAACTGTGAAGGGGACTTCGGTAAGAAGTTGAAACATCGGGTTAAGTTTTAATTAACAATATTGGCTGTTAGAATGAGAAAATTTGCTATTATTAAGAAAAATCTTACTGTGAAAGATATGAAGCAGATTCCTCGGCTAAAGAGTGACTCCATAAAACCAACTGATTGTAATCAACAGAGTTCAGTGCTTTCAAGTAGTGGTCATGTGTCAGTCAGCCGCAGGCATATAGACAGATCCATGCATCTAAGAGAAGTTCATGTATGTTATTATTGGAGAAATTTAAAGTGACCAAGTGTAGAAATAACTTCTAAAATTAGTGCATATTTTAGATAAAACATCAACTATGACAGCAGCAGCAACAACAACAAAAGCTAGCAAAGAGTGAACTATTTTGTTTAGTTTACCATAACATAAAAAAGAAAGCTAATATATAAGAGGGGGGAGATACTTTAAGTTTACAAATTAAAACACAAGTGGTTTTATACTACTAGATTCTGAGATGAAATATGGCTCTTAGTTAGTTAACAATCATTTCTTTGTACAAATGAATCCCGCCTTCAAATTTAGTAGACTTATAAGAATTTAAGTTGAGCTGCATAATGATTTAGCTTGGGTACAGGATTGCATACTTGAATTATTGATACGAGAGAATTATTGATACGAGATGAGATCTAAATCTTAATGCTGACAACTGTATCATCCTGTGAACTGCCACATTGAACTATACACCACGTACATAGAAGCACACAGTTTATTTATACATCAGAGTGGGGTTGAGGGAAGGGGTGGGGACTCCAAATTTTTTTAGATGGCTAATAGTTATCCTGGAGTTTTACAAAGAAGCCACAAACCCCAGCTGTTGACCAGACATGTTAATAAATATTTTTTAAAATCTATTGATACTTTGAAAATTTGATAAACTCATAGCTATTACTATAATATTATGACAAACCAAAAATAATATGATTGCCACTTTTAAAGCTAGTTCTGAACAGTCAGATTGGAAAGTTGGCACTAAAGAGTTGGGTAGGAAGCATCTGTAGCAATACCGCACTGGTTGTACTTGCCTCTGACCATTCTAATGTAGCCCTGCTCACCCCAGTTCTGTCCGTAGCTAAAACAAAACAGCAAAACATAAATTACAAAGTGCTTTAATTTAGACTATAGTGTCTCAATCTTTTGGCTGTGTATTCAATGCATAATGCACTTGCCTATTTTTTACAAGCCAATAATCTTTTCCTGCAGATGAAGTTCCATAGCCAGTGACAACCATAGCGTGATTCAGCTTGGAGCTGGAACATCTTGAGGAGTCGTACACTCCACTGTCATAGAACTTGACCATAACAAGTGCAAGGTTATGTGAATAATCAGTGAACATGTTTGATAGCTATATTTTCTTCTCATCACAACCAAGTAGTCGTATCTGGATCAAACTGCCATCAATGGCCACTGACACCGGTCCTACATTGGCAACAGCTCCCATTAGATCCTTCTCATTGCCTTCCTCAATACGGATAGCTCCTGATATCTTTACACCAGTATACTTGTCACTATACACACAGCTTTGTTGCTACAATCAACCATCACAAAATTATATTAGATAGATATAACTAACAAAGCATAATTACTAAGCTTTCCCTGAAATGGGTAAGCATAAGCAACATCCAGTCCTTCATTAGTGATGACATAATCATATGCCAAGGCCATGTTGCCTCCCTTGCATCCATGATTGCCATATGGAACTAGCAGATGTTAGTTTTGAAAGATGCACATACTGTTAAATGTAATCCTTCATTAAAGTTGTATATTTGTGCTTACCTGAGCAGTCAATGATATTTTGTTCACTCAGCTCTAAAAGTTTCCCAGTGGCTAGTGCATTAGCTCCCTCCATAGCAGCCACTGCACTGAAGGCATAGCTGGCTCCACACTGTTGCTGTAATAGAGTTATATGGATTATTATCTTAAAATAATAACAGTAGCATCACACATAAAATTACCTGATCTTTTACTTGGGTTACAGCATTCTTTGTTCTCCAGTCAACAGTATCTGGGTAGTAGCTCACATAGTCTGGCTTGTAATAATTGGTATAGTTTCCAGTTGAGTCGGATTCATCATATGTTCCAAATTTGGCTGCCCATTCTTGATCAGTCTACATAACAAAAACAACAACAACAACAACAACAAAACAAAACAAAACAAGAAACAGCAAATAACAAAACTAATACAATAAACCGTTTTAATTTTTTGTCCTATGGTGCTATTGATCATGTAATATATTATCTTACCAAGTCTGCAAAGTGGTTCATAGCCAAGGTATACCCAAAGATGTGAGCATTCTGATTGTGTGCCTCAATGAACTGCTTGTTGGACAGCCACACAATGTGTCGGTTCAATTCTTCCAAGTTATTTCCGTAGAATTTCTGGTGTTGGCCTTTCCATACTTTCCATTCTTCCACAAATTTGTACTGAGGCGAGGGAGTGGCTAACGCCAAGCCCAATAGGGCAGAAAGCACAACTGAGTAGAGCATATTTTACCAATACAGGGAAGTTGAGAGAAGTTTGATGACTGGCACCAAAGCAGAGCTCTTATATATACTCGGAAACTTTTAATTTAGAAGGTGTCAATAGTTTGAATGAACAATGGAGTGCTACAACCTTGTCATTTACTTCATTGCAAACACTGTAGAGAAAACTAATAGTCACCGATTCGTCTTCTCATGCCTGTTGGACCGTGATACCAAGCAGGTAATGAACATGATTCTAAATAAGCCACCTCTTGTTGGCCATCTCAATGAGGGCTTTAGAAGTTGGGCATAATACAAAAGACGTGCTGATGAGGCGGGAACTAGCAGTTCTTATTATCCTCATGAAATGTGACACTAGGAGCACCTAGTATGCAAGTCTTGATGTGTGTTTTGACACAGTGCAAATATTTCATTTTAAACTTCCAGCTTGTTGGATATTTTTCCTGTAGGCTTAGCTTAGATTTTTTTTTTTTGCAAAACGAGTCCAGTTGAAGATAGTGTTTACTTTGTAGGAATGAATTTTGCCTTGGCCTTCTGCATGGCTTTGACCACTTGGTTTAATCCTTCTTTAAGTTTGGTGGACCACCAAGTACCAGATTTTCAGCATGTAGAACAATGGAATTCATGGAAAACTACTCACGGAAGGAGATACAACTCTCATCTTGAAGAACTGGAGAAACACTTGACTTGGCTATCAAACAAAGCCTTCATTGAGCAGCATAACATCAATGCTGACAATGGATTATTCTCTTACAAGATGAAGCTAAATCATTTGGCAGACTTAGTAAGTCAACTAGGCTATTTGTTTTCTTTTAGTAACAAGCATTTATTTAGCTGAGACTTATTAATAGTAATAAGTTTACTTTAATTCACTTGTTAGACTGAGAAGGAATACAGAGACCAATATTTAACCTATCAGTCAAATAGACAGTTAGGAGGCAAAGAAGCAATAGTGAAGCAGTACATTCCACCAAAAATGTCTTACTGGCCTGAGTCGGTTGATTGGAGAAAAAAAGGAGCTGTAACCAAAGTAAAAAATCAGGTAAGTATCTCATAACTGTACAGAAAGGTTTGTTATATCTGGCCATTTAATTTTCCAAAAAAGGAGAGCATATAGCTACAATTAAACAGTTGTAATAATAGGAAATTAAATTAATTAATTTAATTTATTAAACAGTTATTTCCCAACTTTTTTTTATTTGTTGTTGCTGCTGCTGTTGGTTTATAGGCAAACTGTGGAGCTAGCTATGCATTTGCAACAATTGGTGCATTGGAAGGAGCAATTTCACTGAGTTTGGACAAGTCTGTTGAAGAACTTAGTGAACAAAACATCATTGACTGTTCAGGTATTTGAGTGCTTATGTGTGTGTACTTGTGTGTGATAGTTTATTTGTATCATATTGTGGTTTATGTAGTTCCTGAGGGCAACAACGGATGTCAAGGAGGGAATATGTACAATTCATTTATGTACATAATATTTAATGATGGAGTAAACTCCGAGAAATCCTACAAATATCAAGGGATGGTGAGTTATATTTTTGTTGGAGCTCAATTCAAGAAACCCATGGGGAAGTGTTTTGCAGAAATTATAAGGTATCACTTGTCACATCTATAACATTACAGATGCGTGGCAAGCTGTAATAATTTAGCAAAATATTAAGATTTAACTTTCAAGTATTTTTAAGCCTTAAATACATGGATGAACAATTCACCCCCCCCCCCCCCCCCTACACAAAAATAAAAAAAAAAAAAAAAAAAAAAAAAAAAAAA
>WLWI01003912.1_pt1 | contig 12701 bp, 7 predicted proteins | sample 6701501 | NCBI WGS metagenome assembly WLWI01 (sample SAMN12718690, study PRJNA515312) | sponge metagenome | isolation source: marine sponge | host: Mycale hentscheli | place: New Zealand: South Island, Marlborough, Capsize Point | collected 2014-11-01
GCACTGAAATCCCTTTACCCTGTATGCTAAATTTAAAAACTGGACCTTATTTTCAGTAGCTTCAGTGTTAGAATTCAATAAAAATAGTATAGTCTTTAGGCTCGCTCGCCATTTGTGCTCAAGCACATTACTAGTTAGCTAAATATACAAAAATAACTCTGGCCTTTCCTTTTTGTAGGTCAGTCAGAATGGCTTAATTTTGATACTAAGGAAGTTACCACTGTCAAAATTGACAGCAGAAAAGAAAATTATCACTATTTTCAAGAAATGTTTCTATGCCTATAAATATAACATGGTCAATGTAACAACTGAACACATACACACTATAGCAATATGCACTGACATGATAAAGAACATGGGGAGATATGTATCCATCAATTTTATCTTATACTTTAGGCAAACCTTCATAATTATTATTATTATTATTATAATCTTAAATACACTGACAGAACTAAGACTAAATCTTGGAAGGATGTACATAGGTGAGATTGATAAGATCAACCCAAATTCTTCAGGTTAAGTAGAAGCTGCAGATTAATCCAAGTTTTTTTTTGGTTTACTTGTAAATTGCACAAAAATTCTGCTCACACCAGTTGTAGTAACTGTGCACATGTCTCTATCCTAAGCCATACTGATCTCACCAACTGTAGCAAACACAGTTATGTCAAATAAATCTAGTGCCTCCAACAAATCCCATATTATTTCCATACAGTAGAACCTCCCTTATCGGACTCCCAAGTTACAGGCACCTCCCTCTACTGGCAGCTGCTATGTACCTTGTGGTTAGGTAAAGTATCCCAACTAGCAAATTTGACAGCTGCTTTTGGATGGGCAGTTCAGCTGGCAGCACTATTTTGAATGCAATTCTGAGATATGGGCAAATCTGAGATACGGGCAGCCCTTGAAACCAAGGTGCCAGGATAAGAGAGGTTCTACTGTACTTTCCTTTCAACTCCAACAAATCCAGTTTCAGCAATCATGGATTGCTTATTTTTAGTGACTCTGATTTTAACTATTCTCTGACTCTATGATTGCATAACATTTTGTCATAACAGCAAACCCTTAGCATGCCTTTATGAAGCTTATTACTTCCTATAGCTCTTAATATTCACTGATATGTATCCTAACAAGTGTACAGGCTGTAACTTGTGTATTTGCGATCAAAATTTATGCTTAGTTGGTCAGATTTCATAGAATATAGCTCTTAGGCCCTTTGACAGTAATTTTATTTTTATATAAATAAGTTGTAGACCATTCATTAATTGTACTACAGAATTGTATAAAAATCATAGAAGTCTGTGTGGGCAAAACAAATGCTGGACAAAATACAGCCATTATTCTAAAGCCATTTTAGAAAACTTTAACTTCAGGAAAGATTCCCAAATACCATACCTATTATTGTTAAGAAAGAAGAAGAGCTACTCACATCAAGCAATATAAATATATAGCCTCAAATTGCTCAGAAATTAATCTACGCCTTGCAAAAGAAAGAAAATGTTGTAGTTAAAAGTTGTACAATGGAATGTGCTCTGCTTAGCACTTCCTGTATATGAATTTATTTGACTACTGGCCTATAGACTATAGATTTACTATTATCATAGGCACATCATTACCTATTGCTGTTCCAAGTCTTTTTTAAACTTTAATATCCAGTCACAGAATAATCATAATAATACCTTTAGTATAATATAATTTATACATTAGCCTTAATCATCACACACGCTCAGTTCAAAAGTTCAATTCATAGGAAACTCATGAATAATTATCATCCATCTAGTCCACAATATTCATGGCAATTTCCTGCTATGTCAATAATATTGTAGATTCCTAACATATTTTAATTGTTTACTTTTACCTGAATACTTCCTATACAAATTGAATAAGTCACTAATTATGACAAAGACATGATATAGGCCACTAATGAATTTTGTTTGCAAAATCATTAAAAAAATCATCATAATTTATAATTTAAAACATTTAGCTCGTTGACAAAATATGTAATTGACAAAAAAATTTCACTGTTGATTCTTGATCAACAACTCCATGACATCAACAAAGTTAGCAAAAATTAGCTGCAACATGGAAGTTGTCAGTTATTACTTCAAAACGAATACTATATAATAATGTTTTAATGGTTTACAAGCCATGTGTATTTTGAACTGATAGTATACACTACTGGTAGGTCTATTAATAACGTGGCTAAGTAGCTATTAGTTTTGCATGTATATTTCTTGTAACCAAGTAAATCTAAACAGGTTATAACAACACGTTATTCATAAGCATTAATATTATCTTCTTATAATTAGATTCACGAACTTCTCATGAATATACTTAAATTTAGTGAAATGATTGTTTCTGGTTATAATGTACATATGCTGCAATTTTACATTTGGATTTAGCAACAACTTAATATATAATAGCAATATGCACAACAATTTTCACAACGAGCATGAAGTTATAATTTTTGATAGCCTATAATTATCATTTAAACAATGGTGTCCTCGTTTTAATTATTATTATGTTTCAGTAATTCAACATTAAAAATAAATAGCTTACACAATTATTCAGCTGATATTTCTGTATGTATGTGCCTGTGTATGATTGCTAGGCAACACATTACTGACACAGCAGGATATATTATACTACCGTGTCATCTATTTAATGTTTACAGGCAATTCAAAATAAGCACAGCCTTGACAACCAGATTATTAAAAAATTGTGTTCATTATGATTATAATAAACTGAAAAATTAATAAATTAAAAGCAGGATATTCATACATAAGCTTTGTAAATGTTCAAGTTTTCTGCTGTTTGTTAAAATTCATAAGTTTCCATTGCTTTTGTTTGAACATAATGTAAATTATGAACAACCTGTATATGGCATATTGGAAATCTAAACTGGTAAGATGTATAATCGATTTTTGTATAATTTAGTGTAATTATTCAAGTTGATCAATGAAACACAGCGCTCAGTATAATACATAACAATAATGTCCTTTTTTTCGCTGTCTTCGTTCATCATGCAGTCCAAATAAGATTTGCAAAAAATGTTAATATGGCAACAATATTGAGATCTAAGATACAATAAAAAATTACAATAAATTAAGTTACCAATATAATAAACATGATAGATATGTCAGTAATATCTTTATGTATATAAATTTAATATCATTTAAGAGGTTTTATTTACCTATAAAAAGTGAGGATCCTTTTGATATTACATCCTTATATGTTGCTGGCAACGGTACATAAGTCAAGCTTTGGTGGCAATGTTTGTGAAGGGAAGAAAGTATTAGATGAGCTTATAAGTTGTTGCTCACTAGTTGTAGGTACTGTATTCATTGTTGTCATTCCTTCGGTCACAAATGCTTCAGTGATTGGTTCATTAAAGGTTACCATAGCCACAGAATTGTCAGACTGGCATTCAATGATAAAATTAGTATTGTAATTATAATCACTATAAACAAACACGGACATATATTGATGGTTAGATTTTTGTAGCAACAAAGATGAGTCCATGGCCACTTCTGAATTAGAAGGATGTGTGTCATATCTACTTTGTCCTACATTGTTAATACCGTGATAGCCAGTTCTAAATTGGCCATTTATTTCCCAAGATTGGTGGGTTCCATTTGAAGCACACACAAGAACTTGCGCATTAAAACTGCTACCTGGGGACACCACATCACGCTGCTCAACAGAATGGATTAATTTCACAGTACCGTTGGTAACCTGATTTGTTGCAATCGAAATAGTATCTGGATATTGCACACCTATTTCCTGTGTAGCACTTCGGCACACTACATTAGGCCTTTCAACAGTTTCTATCTGAGTGACAATCAGTATCGCATCCATGCAAGTCTGGCTATTGTTTAATCGTATGGACAGTAACAGAGACGCATGCTGAACTGTAGTAGAGTCACTAGCAAATGTAGAGTAATCTGCTTCACCGAGTCTACTTCTATGTGAAGTGTGGTAGGCTGCATGTTCTCCATTCACTAGCCATTGAAGAGTTCCACCACAAGCATTGCAGCAGAAGTACCAGTCAGTGTAAGATGACTCAGCAAACCTACTATGGGCTGCTAGATAGTTGGTATGGACCGTTTCTTCAGATAGGGTGAATGGACTTACATAGAGTAGTATTAGCAGAATGACCTACAACACATAGAAATTTACAGTTAAATTAGATTTCTTATTTCTGAGCTAATTCCTAATTTAATTAATTATAATACTATGTAAATAATAAAATTAGCTATATACAAGTTAATCAACTAACCATTAAATATTTTGACATCATTACTAATGGCACAGTTGAAAATTGGTTCCTAACTGCTTTGCTGCGCTGCAGTCTATTTAAACTAAGTAGAACGGATGTTGATGAAGTGAAAATCATTAGAGGTGTGGAGTCAGAAGCCTTAATGACGTAGTTTAGGTGTGAAATAAATTCGCACAAACGCAGTTAATAATTAAACTTACTGCTGACTTCCGTTCCTGTTGTTTTCGAACCGTCCTCACCTGCTGCTAACTTCGTGAATTTAATTTAGTAATACTTACTAATCATAATATTCATACTTGAAATCCTGTTGACGGAAGTAGTAATGCGCGTAAAGGTCACTAGACCCGTGAACTCGTCAATACTTGGAATGTAGCAAAAGTGAATTAGGACAATTTGTTTTTTGTTTGTAGCAACACCTTTTAAGTACTTAAGGTAAGCATGCAGTCCTTCAATAAGAGTGAAGTAAAGCCTCCGGCCTACCTAAACCGACCATTCACATAAATCAAATTAATACTAGTCGTGTCGGAACTTATTTTTATTTAATTACTCTTTTTATTATTAGCGCTTATTCTAGATTGGGCCTGGTATCTAATATTAACGTTTTAGTAGTACCCAACACTACCTTATTAGGCACTACTTTATTAGGCAGTACCACTTTAAGTCATTCCTGTAACATACATCTTAACTGAATCTCATGTAATTACTATGAAGCATGAAACATAATATACATAAAAATATGAAAACAAGCAAGATAATGAAACTCAAGTAGATAGTTAGCTACTGACTATCAATTACATTAAGTATTATAATGTAGAACATGAAAAAATGTGTCAAATTTTAGGAAAATAAAACATCATTTTAGTTCACAATTGTTATCATAATTTCACTCGTTATCTGTAGTGCATATTATTGCTACAATGTAGTTACAAGACTAAAAAATCAAAGATGATGTAGTATTTATCAGTGGAATACTAAAACATTGTGTGCAAACAATATATTTAACATATTAATACAACATAATTATTGTTAATTGCTCCAATCACGGCTTCTTTTCTTCAATCTTTATCCTTCTTTATCCTTCTCTGCAGGGACTGGCCCTATCGAGTCATCTGAGCCTATATACACAAGTATGGAGGACAATTTTTTCAAGTGGAGGTGAGTACATATTCACACAAAAAATCATCAGCTAATTAATGTAGATCATTTCAGATTCAGATAACATAGCTAAAATAATAAATATTTTTTAACTAACTTTGATTAGCTAAGAGTGAAATACCTTCATTTTCACACAAAAACAATTTATCCTTGTTATCTTAGTATATATTCAACATTTAGACATTATAATGTGATAACAAAATTATATATTGCATGGATAGCATTCAAACTATTATTTACCAATTATGAAATACTGGGAAACGTTTAGTTCTAAACATAGTTAACAATGCGATGTTGATATAATTATGAGATTTTTAGACATAAATGATCTCAGTACTATTTCAAATTTACTGCTTGCATATTGAGACATCATAATAGGTTTTTTGCTGATCTCAAACGATGTACTTCTTTAAGTCTAACTCCACAAATTGAATGTTGAATCACTCATTGATAAATTCACTTGTGTTGCAGTCTGAAAAAAATTTCAAGGGTCATATCTACTGAAAATCTATTAATTTATATAAAAGAGTTTTTCAATGTTGTTTTCATAATACAAATTCATAACTGTATTCTTGATTATAACCATTATTATGTTCAAACATAATGTTTTGAAATATCTTCCAAGGTATAGAGTTCTTTATACTAGGCTTGTCAAATACTTCTCAACAGAAAAATTATCAATAAAACCAGTTTTTAGGTGAATAATTCTTTAGAATTGTTTATTTTAACTACTCACTGGGCTTTTTAATGTACCCCTTAGCTGTTCAGAGATATTTTCTGACTTAAACATGTCAAAAACAACCTCTTTCTAAGATTTTCGAAAAATATGTTTTTCCCCATTTGTAGGTTTTTTAACAAAGTATATCCCCATAATTTCAAGTATTTAGTAATTGACATACAGTGTCCAACACACTGAGTACAATCTTTCACAGCTATTAGTTATGTATGTAAAACTTGTCATGAAAATTTTGTCTCTATAAAATTAATAATTCTATTGACCTCATATGACACAGCTGTCAGATATCCAACATTATTCGGGACTAAATATCATCCTGTAGCTTTCTTATTTAATAAAGCTTACCCTGTAAGTAACTGTTAAAAAATATGCTATGTGCTGTAAAAAAGTGTTTGTTTTTTCAATATTATTGTGCTAGATAGAGTCATCAATTCAAAATAAATCACGTTAAAAATACATTTAAGACATGAATATTATACTACCTGCTCTATAGTAGCATTTAACTCCACAAATAAAAATACTTAATGTTAAATGCTATGTATAAAACAATTAAGTACAATAGACTTTATGTGACAAAATCAAAATGAAGTCTTCTATAGGCTGAATATGCATTATTAGATGACATAACAAATAACCAGTTCTTGCTTGTGGGTATAAGCTGGACATTAATTTTGTCATTTATATCCCTTACTTAAGTGACGCAAAGTGAACATAAATTGTTGTCAAGGGATATCAAAAGGATATGAAATTTCAAAAAATTAGGTGGCTGATTAGACACCATAGGTGACCCAAACTCCCGTAAACTAGCTATAGTAGCAACTAAAGTGTGGCTATAGTGGGACACACCCATAAATTTTGAAGGCGATATTATTAAACTGTTCTTTTCTCTCTTACATAACTATAATATAAATTTAAGTTATGCATAACAAGAAACCTTAGAATTTAAGGAACAAGTAAGTATGGTTATTACGTCCTGTATTATGTCAAGGTTCAATATATACTGCGAAGGAGTGTGACTACCAGTGACAAATCAGACAAATTTTATTTTAATGATTAACTACTTAGTTGCACTCACCTCTGTGCTTATATTCCACATACATGATCATTGTGGATATCAATACAAAAATAAGAGTCACTAAAAGTAGTAATAATGTAGGAAGAATTAAGTACTGCAATACTGGTTTGCTAGAAGGTTGTGACATAGTTGTTTCAATAGCTTGTACTGAAACTTCATTAAGACTTTCTAAATCATTATAAAACAGAATTATATACAATTAGATCATGATTATGCCTATAAGCATACTGATTACAGCATTTAATAATAATAAGTACAGGGAAAAAACATTATTGTTGTACATTGATCAAAGCATACTGATTACAGCATTTAATAATAATAAGTACAGGGAAAAAACATTATTGTTGTACATTGAGCAAATTTTATTCACTTAAGCATATATTTATTTTAAAATGAAATTTACTTCACTTACTGTGTGGGATTTTTTTATTCCATTGGTTATATATGCATTTTAAAAAAGAAAATGACAAATTGGAGTAGTTACTGAGTTCTGCAATCATACTTCCATTGCTTCTGATAATGTATCGACTTACATCATAATTTTCCAGCAATGAACATCCTAATATAACATAAGCAAGCACAGTGTATTTTCGTTATTGCATAAATTATATACAATATTTTTTATGAAATAATGTTATTCACTTATTCATAGATATTACACGGTGGGTACTCGTTACATGCTCTTTTACAATAAAAATATAGCATTCAGAAATTATACAATAAATTTTAATTCCATATAACATAAGCATAGTACTACTTAGAATAAAGGTAGCTATTTCATAATAAATCCGGTATAAAAAATTCAATCTTGATGTAATTCTTCGTGGATCCATGCACATTAGGTAGTGTGGTAAGCTATGTGCTCTCTATAGCTAGTACTTACCTAAGGAAAAATTAGCAGCCATATTGTCAGAAAATATCACAATATTGTATATAAAACTTGTTTTCAAGTGAATTATAATTGAAGTTGAATTGGTATGATATATAAGGTTTTCAATTAACATTGGAGATGAGATATTTACTGTAAATGATATGCCTTGAATGACACAATTTGAACTCCAGAATAATTCATACCGGGTTAATGACTTCATTCTATTTACTAATAAATTAATTTCTTGAATAAATTGAGTACCTACAAAATGCATCATATAAATATAATTGTTTAGTTAGAACTAATTTGGCTTCAACTCAACAAATGTAAGAAATCTTACACGCCTAAGATTAACGTTTTGTACAGTTTGTACGGGCTCATGTGATCATTATTTAAGTTTTTCACTGCTGTGGTATTTCAAAATAATACCACACTATTGAAATATGACTGGCTATAGTAAATTATTTTTTTATTTAAACTATAGTACAATAAATGAAACTAAAAACTGAGATAGTGAGACAGCACTTTTTCGTAAGGAAAAAAATAACCGATTATAGCTAGGTGTCTCATATAGATATTGGTAAACTTACTTGTATGGGGAATGTAGTAAATAGAATCGTCATTGCAGCTTATACTCACATTGATATTGGAAAGAAGTGTTAACGAAGTCTCAAGGAATGAATTATTTACATAAACAAGTTTTGCTGTACTGCTAACATTGCCTATTGACTCGCTTTTAATACTTCCTATTCTATCTGTTGATTGAAATATGAGGTTATTTGTACTCCGATTCTTACTCCTAACTGTCCACTCAATAAGGGGAACATTATATTGTTTGCAAGTAAATACATTTTTCCGTAAGCATATAGTGTAATTGCTAACATCTTGATAGAGCACCATATGAACTATAGAACAAAATAACACCCAGCTATTAGACATACAAAAATAGTTAGTTTGATTACCTGGTAGAAAAAACACTAATTGCATAAGACTCTTACTAAGAAAAATTGTCTTCTTCATTTTTGCACCAGTCCTACTTAATACTCTTATGTGTAACCCTGTTATTCATGAAATTGAAACTGCGTTTTCCGGTGAAATAAAAAGCAACAATAAACATATATTTTGTTTATGCAATTTCCCAACATCAACTCTGGGGATGTAAGCATACCAGCACTCTCTCTTTAATAAGCAATCCAAAAATATCTTATTTTATGGTATATTTTATAGAAGGACTTACAGAGTTCAGTGGAGTAGGAAGATGAAAAATATTGGGGGGGCAAAATGGTAGGTCTGCTGTGCGATATGAAAAAACAATAATTGAAGCTTTATTAGTTATTGGGGGGGTAAAACCCTCATTTACCCCCCACTAAAAATATTGGGGGGTCCTGTGCCCCCCCTACCCCCCCTGTTCCTACTCCCCTGGAGTTTAAATCATCCAACAAAATGTTTTTCACTTCCTTTCATAACTATGCAAAAGGTGACATCTACATAATCTCTTCTATACAGGTTTGACTGTCTTCCTCATACATGTACAAGTTGGCCACAACTAGAAATATCCTATTAGTAAATTTTATATCTCTACAAAAATAGAGCTTGGTCAACATGTATTTGCCCAGTAAATAATAGTAGCTTACATATGGAATACAATGTGTACATAAAAACTTTAGAACCATGCTTTATAATAAAAGCAGAGATCCACTAGTAAGTTTGTTGTGGGCACTGGGCAGAGCTTGCAATTTTTCTGAAACGGCATGTGAATTTATTATTGATCATTCTGGTAAAGACTACAGTACACAAAAGGTTATCAGGGAGTCTGGAGAAATAGTGTATGATCTCATTTGTGAGGAAATTAGTAAAAGCAATAGTGAAAATTGGCTGTTTCCCCCAACTATTTCAATGTTCACAAAATTCGAAAAGATTAACCCTCTACTGTGGCACTTTATTGAATGTGCTACCAGTTCTACCCAAGAACGCAAAGGAACTCCTTCACGAAAAGAGAATACTTCCATTAAGAAATGCAGACAATTATTCCTAGTTTCCATCCTTACTTTCTGCACAAAATACCCAGCATCCCACATTAATGCATACAGTTCTTGACACAATTGAGCAGTACCTCATAGTTATTTTTGAAGTTAGGCTACCTTGCTCACCATTTATGCTGAAGCACACCACTGCACTGTAAAAATTATAGCGTGAAAACCCACCAAATTCACACCAAACTGGTGGTGTGAATGCCCACCACCTATGCATAGTGTGTCCTTCACACTTTCTTCCAAGTGTGAATGCACACTTAGTGTGAAATTCACACTCAATGGAATAGCATGGACCCTTTACCGAACATTAATTATATTCATATGCAGGCAAAAACCAATGCTATTATCATTGTAATGTACCTTATAAATGTTTTGTACACTTGTGTGCTAGATAAGAGAGTTGACTAAGATTTTAGTCCGTCTGATTAATGAGATCTGGGATTATACCAATCTCTTTTTGGAAAAAAAAATGTTGATTGATGTGTTACTAGAATCAATGTAACTTAAGCATTAATGTAAGTATGAGTTCATAGTGATTGTGGTGAGAATTCACACTAAATTTGGTGTGCACTTCACACCCAAACAATGAGGTGTGCGCATCACACCATATTTTGGTGTGACTATTGTTACAAGTGATTCACGCTTAATTTGGTGTGAACTACACACCTTTTGGTTTACAGTGTAGGTAAGAGAGTTTGCAAAGATTTGGTCCTTTGATTAATGAGATCTGGGGTTCAGGCACAGAACTTACACCAATCTCTTTTTGGAAAATAATATTGATTACATTAATATAATTTAGAACCAACCCAACTTAAAATAATTGAGCATTAATGTAAATATAAGTTCACACTGTTTAGGGTGTGAATTCACATTCAATTTGGCGTGTACTTCACACCAAAACGATGAGGTGTGCACATCACACCATATTTTGGTGTGACTATTGTTACAAGTGATTCATGCTTGATTTGGTGTGAACTACACGCCTTTTGGTTCAATGTAACAATGAAAGTGTGTTTAAATAACTATAATTTTGTAGAATAGCATATATTTTGGGATCAATTTGGGCTGTATGATTTCATTTCTAGTGGTTACAAACTCCGGGGGGAAAAAAAATCAAAGTAGTCTCCTGTAGTATGCCACTGTAAAAATTATAGTGTGAAGACCCACCAAATTCCCACCAAACTGGTGGTGTGAATACCCACCATCAACGCATAGCATGTACTTTACACTATCCGCTTAGTGTGAATGCACACTTAGCATGAAATTCACACTGAAGGGAATAACATGAACTCTTTATCAAACATTCATTATATTAACGTGCAGGCAAAAACCAATGGTATTATCACTGTAATCTACCTTATAAATGTGTTGTACACTTATGCGAGGTAAGAGAGTTGACAAAGACTTTGGTCCTGATTAATGAGATCTGGGATTCAGGCACAGAACATACACCAATCTCTTTTTGAAAAATAATGTTGATATATAAATATAACTCAACTTAAAATTATTCAGCATTAATGTAAGTATGAGTTCACATTGTTTGTGGTGTGAATTTACACTCAATTTGGTGTGAATTCACACTGAATTTGGTGCGTACTTCACACTAAAATGATGAGGTGTACACATCACACAATAATTTGGTGTGAACATTGTTACAAGTGATTCACACTTAATTTGGTGTAAACTACAACCTTTTGGTTTACAGTGTGCTAGCTACTTGAAACTGTGGATTGTATAAATGGTGTGTCAAACTAATGAGAGGATAGTCATATGTGATGGATTTTAGTTTATAGTATTTAGAAACAAAAACAGTATGGTAATTAAAATAAGAGACATTATAGCTATACCACATCATCCAGCCATTGGTTTTTCGTGTGTCCTTGGCCTCCATCCCCAGAGATTTTCCAAAAAGCTTCTTATTAACTAGAACGTTTTTAAGGCCACTAAAGTTATCAGGGGTTGGAGTAATTTCAGTCACCACTTCACCCAGGGAGAAGAAAGAAGCCATAGACAGCTACGACCACTGTGGAGTTTTCTGCAGCAATTTCAGCTCCACCTACAACATTTTCCGCCTAGATATAGCCCCGCCTCCTATAGCAGCATTCGCTGTTAAACTGATCGAGTTCAAAGATGAAACAGTCGGCTGGAAAAATTTCTAAGTCGAAACTCGTCCAAAAAAAAATTCGCCCTGGTCGGGCCAAATTTTAGTCTCATCACCCCCCTCTCGCACCCGCAAAAACAACTGTGGGGTGCGCGCCACCAGTCTACCTCACCGGACCACAACAGTCTACCTCACCACAACAGTCTACCTCACCACACGTGCTAGACATATGGACATAGTATAGGGTCACCTCTTTGTCTTGGGGCTGGGGGAGTTGAGTCCTAAATATTTACAACTAGTGGTGCGCTCGAATAGCGCAAATGCATGGCGAGCGAGTAAATATATGAGTATGTATAGGTAAAGATGATTTGTGAAGGAAAACACTAAATAATAGCAATGATTAGACATGAAGAGTTAACAATAACAGAATTACCTGAATAAACTTAGAAAGCAG
>WLWI01003914.1_pt1 | contig 12697 bp, 8 predicted proteins | sample 6701501 | NCBI WGS metagenome assembly WLWI01 (sample SAMN12718690, study PRJNA515312) | sponge metagenome | isolation source: marine sponge | host: Mycale hentscheli | place: New Zealand: South Island, Marlborough, Capsize Point | collected 2014-11-01
GGGGGAGGAATGGGAGGGGGGAGGAATGGGAGGGGGAGGAATGGGAGGGGGAGGAATGGGAGGGGGGGAGGAATGGGAGGGGGGGGGAATGGGAGGGGGGAGGAATGGGAGGGGAAAAACTATCTTTTTGGTGTTCACTCTGGCAATTGGTGATTGCGGAGTGCATACACAAACAATTTAACGTTCAGGACCTAACAGCTTAGAGTAGCTAGAAGTACCTTATTAAGCTAGTGTGTCTTATAAAAACTGAACACTGGATCGATGAACTGTTGCAACAAACAAACAACCCCGATTTTCAATCGTGTTATCCCTGAGAGTATCTCGCTTGCTTCGCTCGCTCGTCAATGATACTTTTAGTTTATTTCTTTGACGTACAAATAAAATTAAATATAATCTGCTTGAGTTGGTGTAACTGTCATAAAAGCCATAAGTGACACTTAAATACGAATAATACAACAGCCAGATTGGCATTATACTCACCTGGAATTTCCAGTGTCCTTATCTACTGCAACATTAGATTTCAGCACTGGCCCATATTGTAGGAAATACTCCCTCAAGCTGTCTATATAATTATACAGCAGTGTATTTAAACTTTAAAACTAGCTAAAATAAAAACAATAATAGCTGTCCAATTGGTAAATTCAGATCAAACTCATTCAAAACAATAAATAGTGAGTGACACAAGAAATTGGCACTAACCATCAGTCGTGCTGTAGCCTAATCCACCAACAAAGACTTTCCTATTCAGAATTCAGATTGAATAATACATTTTTTAATTTTACAAGTTGTGAAGCAGCAAAAGGATGCATGGAAGGACCACAAAAGTCAGCATCATGGCAATCAGAAGTCATATATAGAGAGGGAATATAAAAATATTATTAATGGAGATGATGAGAAAATATCTTGGAGTCTAAAATTTTGTTGGTATCAAAAGACAATCAAGACAATGTTGCCATAGCTACATCTTTTCATGCTATAGTAATGTTTCATATTCAATAGTCTGGGCTTATAATGCTACTATTATTGAATCTACCTTATAAAGCAGCTGCTACTCAACCTCCATAAAAATATAAAAACAAAAACTAAACAGAAACAAAAAAACAAAAAAAAAGAATTTATTTTATTTTATTAATTTAGCCTTACAATTCCCCTACTATTCCACTCCCCCTGTTAGAAGTCGAGTAGATATCAGGCTCCTCATCCATCTCCAATCAATCAAAATTTAAAATAAAGCACTCGATGAAAGGCGCGTAGATACCGATCAGATTGTGACAACCGTTTACCATAATAATTTTTGCGTACATGCGCGATTTGCACCACCACCCCCGCGCCGCGCGCGTTTTAGTGTGTGCTACTTAATTACACCATGCTTCCTTTACCGAACGCGGCTCCGCCCATGGTTAGAGTAAGAGGGACAGATAGAAGAGGTGTTATTAGGTTGTGACTAAACATACGTGACTACCAGATAAATTAAATTCCAAACTAAACCCGACGTTTTGAATTCTTGCAAGTACAATGGTTGGTAAGGTTATGTACTTGCAAGTTTCATAGCACATCAGCCCTTGATGAATTGAAATGACCACATAGTGTTTCATTTCATGTACAGTACATTTGATTATACACAACTGATCGATGTTAGCTACATCTGTTGTGCTAGGCCTTCCTGGAAATACCTCATGGTATCATATGAGAGATGTCCACTTGATGCTTTGGATGTCCACTTGACATTTGGTCCACGATGGTATTGAAAAAAGTGGAAAGGAAAAATTGGATAGATAAATATAAGGCTATAGGACAAAGGCAGCATAGAGTGACACTGCTTTGTACACTTAATACCCAGACACATATTAAACATCTTCAGAAAAAAAAAGGAAGAAAAAAAGCTAGTATTGGTTACATGATATGTTTTGTGGTAAGAAATACTAGCTAAAGACTCCCAACTTGGTACAAGCTAGCAGAGCTACACTTCAACCTTTTACCACAGCTCTAGCTTGTCTACTGACATACTTGTTGGCTCTATATTCCATCACCAACCTTATTGATGTCTCTTCAGTGTATTAAATGGTTTTTGAACAAGCAAGTGGACCAATGGCAAACAGATGCACTGAACAATTTTAATTAGTCCCTTCATAACGATGAGGAAATTTGCTCACTGGAGTTCACTATGAGGTTCCACATACCAGCATTCATTGATCCTGGAACTAGTAAACGGTTTTGAAAAAAATAAAATAAATAAATAACCCACACTTCTTTGATGGCCACACTTCTAGAGATTCTGCAAGTGTAAGCATCCAATAGTCCTGAGCATGCAATGTCCCTCAAGTATATATATATATAAGTATAATTATATATAATACACAGAGAATACTTGATGTCCCTGGATGACGTAGTCTATGAACTGGATTATACAACATTCTATGCTTTAATCTGTTGTTTAATACGGTTTACTTGACTGTTTTTCACTGTCAACTAACATACCCACAGAAATGGAAAGTGTTGAAATGTGCAACAAAGATAATTATGATTAACAATCCATATTAAAAAAAAAAAGTAATTAGGAAGAGAAAATGAGATAGCAAAAGATTAAATGTTTCATTGGTGTAGATTCGAGATAGTCTAATTAGTGGTTAGTTACGACTATAAGGATGATATCCAGAACCTCCTGAATTGTAGCTGCTCTTCACAGGACCGTATCTACTATTGTTGCCGCCAGCAGGTGCAGCAGCTTTGCCTCCTCCATAGTCTCCACTGCCTCCATATCCACCAGTTGCTCCACCATACCCCCCAGCTCCACCTCCAGTATTGTAATTAGCAGCAGCACCTCCATAACCTGCAGCTCCACTCCCACCAGATCCGCCTCCATACCCACCTCCGTATCCACTAGATCCGCCCACATATCCACTAGATCCGCCCCCATATCCACCAGATCCGCCTCCATATCCACCAGATCCTCCTCCATATCCACCACCCCCATATCCACTAGCTCCGCCGCCACCATAGCCACCAGCCCCACCCCCATATCCATCAGTCCCATATCCACTTCCATAACCACCTGCGTCATTATAGCTTCCTTGATGCCGGTTGCTGTAGCCTATAAACATGTGAATTCAATATACATAAAATAAGAATAAAAAATAGCCAGACCAGGTAAGATAGATCAAGTTTCTTTATAGTCAGTAGTAAAATGGAAGTTTTAAAAAGGGAGTGGTTTAAAACTAAAACAAACAAACAAAACAAAAACCCAAACAAAAAATCAAGTTATAAAAAATGAATAACTACCACAAAAAAACAACAACAACAACAACAAATGGTAACTATAAAACTTAACGGCACAAATCTTGCCACTCGCACACTCGGCAACCTACCGCCTCCTCCACCGTATTGGTTACGCCCACCTCTGCCACCTCCTCTCCCACCGTATCCGCTCCTTTGTGAGCCTGCACCTTTGGGAGTCTTGGGAGTGGCGTAATTTATCTGCAACTGTTAGCACACGCACACACGAATTGCAAAGATACACACCTAAAATATTATTTACCTCATTTCCATTTATGACATGTGACGTCTGTTGGGCTAAACATTGTTTAGCTTCATCAACGGAAGAGAAGGTGATGAAGGAAAACGGCTTCTTATTACCTAAGTCATCCTTGGCCTGAAAAACATCTTGAACCTACACACATATATATATTGTGGTTATTTCACAGTGACGGATTACGAAGTACAACATTGTTGCGCTAGCTTGTTTTTTCCTCTCAGAATCTCATAGTAGATTAAAAAAAAAAAAAACAATCACAACAAAAACAAAATCAAAACAAAACAGGAGTAGCAACAAAATCAACAAATGTGGACATACAACTAAGTTTCTTGATCATGCCCACCATAAGGTGAATTCCAGGGGCGTGTCAACCAGTCAAATGCCTCACCTCTCCAAATTGACTGAAGTAATCCTTCATTTCTTGCTCCTCTAACTTGGCTGTTCCCCTCACATACACTCTGTTACTTATCTGCTTCGCAGACTACACATAAACAAAGAAATAATTAGACAACTATTGATAATAAAAACACATCTAACAATTCTAAGGGAAAAAACAAAAAACAAAACAACAAAACAAAAAACAAAACAAAAACAACCAATTAACAAACAAAAAAATAAAAACCAACAAATATATGTAAGCACAATATTTTTTAAACATGGCGATTTACATCAAACTAATTAATAAGCCACACGAGATGTTCAATTGTTGAACAAAAATGCAGGGAATCCTTAGTGACCAACCAACAACGAAACCACGCCCACTGAAACATTTATCCATACCTCGTCTTCTTGAGGAATGGCCCACTTCAGTTCCACAGAGCTGCCATCAATCACATGTAGCTTTGTATCACTCATCAGAGCGGCTACAAACTCTTTACTCTTGAATGTCACAAAGCCAAAACCTCTGCCAACATGACATGACACACTATGTAACACTCATTCAAAATCAAACACACAGGATTGAACCAATAGTTTACTAATGTCCACTACAACACCCCCGCCCCCCCCAAAGTGTAATTACTGTGTTAATTAAAAAAAGAAAGTCATTTTTAAGTATATGATTAAAAAACTTATTGTTGAATTGAGCCAATAAACTACACAGAACTGAAGGTAAAACAACAACTAAAAAACAAAAAACAAACAAACAAAATAAACACAACACCCAACAGCAACACCACCACATCCAGTAACAATCCTTTACCTCTTTTTCTATATTGGTTAATGTGATGGTATGTGTAATCATAGGACACATGCCACACCCTCTATTTCTCACCTAGACCTTCCAGAGTCTTGGTGAGTCTTCACTTCAACACTGGCCATTCCTCCAAGCTGCTCAAAGTAACTCTGAATATTCTCTACACAGAGATGTCATACATACCAAACTAAATATAGTAAATTGCAAGCAGCTCTAATAATTAATAATAATAATAATAATAGCAAATCTAAAGAAATCCACATTTCCTCAATTAATTCTGCAGTTTGACTAGTAAATTAGTCAGGCATACAACCACAGCAGACAAGGTGATCATGAATCTTAGGGACATCCCACAATTGCATATATGTCCACTTTAGAGAATTAAAATAATACAACCACAATTTATTAAGCCAATTTTATTAATAAATAAAATAATCATTCACATATATTTGGTAAAAAAAAAACAAAAAAAAAAACAAAAAAAAAACTAGGTTTAGCAAGGACGTAATGTCAAATAATGCTATCATTCACTTTTTTGAGGGCAGAATTTTTTTCTCTCTCGAGGAAATGAGGTAATTATTTAGACTCGTACTAAATAGAACAATTAATATAAAAAAAATACTAACCAGGCGTTGAATCGTAGTTTAATCCACCAATAAAGACTTTGCTATTTCAATTAAGAACACATTTTTTTAAAATTTTTTTGGTTAAAGTTGAAGAGTCGACACATAGGGACCACAATTTGCCACAAGTTAAAAGACATCACCATGGCAACCAGGAGTCAGTGAAGGTAGGAATAGAAACACAACACACACACACAGGATCAGAATTGAAGTTAAGAATCCACTTTAACGCTTTCTCAGTTAGTCCTCAATTAACACCCTATAATAACAACATCCTCAGCCACAAACTTTAGACACAAAAGAATATGCAAGTTAACACAGCCCAACAACATTACTACGTGCAAGCTGGGAAATACAATGGCAGCAATAGATTTATTACAGTGTTTCTGTTAGTCCAAATTTAGTCAAAGGAAAGGCAAATTCGTCCAGTGTATGATAAACTAATCAATGCGTACCGATCATCACTCGAATTTGCCCCATTCGTGGCTGTTTTCCCTTGGCTCTGCTCCATAGTTATTACCTGTATACATGCACACATACAAATTGACAGAAACAGACTAGATTGGATTAAAATTGCCAGAGTGGCCTCAACTTTCATTTTTAATCGCTAAGAGTCACACCCCTCCGACCCTCCCACGAGATCAATCTGCAGCTAGGCCCACTCTCTGTGATGAACTAGTGATAATTGGATCTTCTTAGCGATTCACATAGAGATGCCATGTTTTATCATCTTAAGAACATCTGCTCCTTAAAAGGCATCTAGTTGGCACAAGCTACGCCAATACCAAGGAAATTTTCACAGGTTGGCCAACACCATAGCTAAACACACACACACACACTAAATCACCTCACACGACTACCCTCTCAACACATAAAACGGTAATTGCTTACATTAAGGAAACGAGCTATCTCTCTAAATGGAAACAATTAATCTTCTACCAGTACAAGTCACAACTGGATTACCACTTGATCTAGCTTTCCCAAAAGTGAGCCAAGCACATGCACTACCACCCACACACCCCATACAATCACTAGCCTACCAAGTCATTTACAAGCGGTCAACATCCATTAGCTCATAAACCATAACAAGTCTATGCAATGGCCTGTATCCACGAAACAAAGCCCTGACAGTGATTGAACACCCACATCATTTCCAAAACAATAGAAAGCATGCACAAAATAAAACTCTTTTGCATTCTTATTAATGATCGCGTAGGCACCAAGGAACAAGCTACAGTAACTATTGACGAAACAAAACAAGCATCATACTCATACCCCATCTCAGCTAATATCTTACCTGATCCAGTAAAGTGAACTGACAGCCTAAACAGTAACAAGCAAGAAAGCTGCGCCAAGAACGTGGATTAAAAGCACCTTATTTTTTTGCCTTCTCAAATTGCTCACGTGCACAGCACAATTAACTACAAACGACCCTTACCCGATTCGATACCAGCGGCGTTTCTGGGTAAACTCTTATATGTACTTCGGCGGATTATGTGCTATTTGTTACTTGGAAAAACAAACAAACAATAACAACAACAAAAAACAAAACCCTCTGAAGTGTGACTGAAAACGTGTGAATGGTGGCAATAACAGAATGGTTGGGTAATTAATTTGGCATGTCTGAATGGAAAGGCAAGACTCCATCAAGGCTGATGATGTTGTCCCTATCACGGTCGTCTGTATGGATGAACTGATGCAGAAGCACCATGACCATGAGATCCCCTTATTGGTCCTGCATGGGACTCGGTACCTGAAGCACACACACACAAACACAATATACCAAATCTATAAAATGTGGTGCACTTGATAGCTGTTAGTTGTGTGATAGGGAGTAACATGGCCCAGAAAATAAAAACTGCCACATGAACAATAGCACTCAGACTGTTTAGCTGCCAAAAAATAAGTCAACCCATTGCCCTTTCCTCTCATATTATATATAATATACAGTAGGATGTCAGTTATCCGAAAACGTCGATCAACTAAAGTTTGATGCCCTTTACCAACTTAATGACTCACCCACCCCCCGCCGCCGGAAAGCTACCCGCATGGATTACAGTATATCTGAGCGCCTGCTTTTTTTTCTTTGAAAATGGCTGAGGCAACCGGGAAAAAAAGGAAAAGAATTGTGCTAGCAATTGAAGAAAAGCTTAAAATTTGTGAAAGTATAAGAAAAGGACTGTCTATGACGAGCGTAGCCCAACAATTTAACGTTGGTAGGTCGACAGTTCATGATATCGTCAAGAATGAGGCTAAATTGAAGCGGTTTGCGACAGAAATTGAAGGAGGTTGTATTAAGAAGAGAAATATAGTGAGAAGGCCTGAGTTTAGTGAACAGCCTTGTCCAGCAACGATGCAAAGATTTGTGTATTTATACATAGCTAATTTGGTTTTGATATCCGAACAATTTTCTTATCCGAACACCCCTCAGTCCCAACGTGTTCGGATAACTGACATCCTACTGTATTATATATAAATCCCTCTTTTCCTTTTTGTCAACTTGTTCCCATACTACCTTGGGTTGTGTATGCTCCTCCTCCTCCTCCTCCTGTCTGTCCTCCGTAACTTTGCTCATAGCCACCTTGTGCACTCCCATATCCTTGTTCGTACTCTGCACTCTGGTTTCCATAGCTACCTTGTCCATAGCCAACCGACTTGCTTTCGTAACTACTGTTGTATCCAGCTCCATTGTTGCCATAGTTACCTCCAAATCCAGTCCGGCCGTTGTCATAGCCTTCCTCGTATGAGCCAGCGTTACTACCGTAATTATTGTCATCATATCCGTTCACACCCCTTCCATAACCTTCTCCGTAACTTTGAGCGTTGCTTCCGTAACCGACTTCCTGGTACCCATTGGCCGTGTTTCCATAGCTACCACCACTGAAACCACCATCACTGTATGCATTAGTTTTGTTGCCATGGTTGCTATTGCCGTATCCACGAGGTTGTTGACTTGTGCCCCTACTCGTTCCCCTAATTGATCCTCTCACGCCTCTGCCTCCGCCCCTTGTGCCTCTGCTGGTACCCCGGCTAGATCCCCGACCATAGCTACTGAATCCAGCGACAGGATTTCTGGGCACCCCACGACTCAGTGGCACGCCCTGGATGGTTGGAACACCTGGATATTACACACGCACTCAGTGACACAATACTATAGACTAGTAACTAGTGGTGTGCTTGAGCACAAATGGCGAGCGAGCCTTAAACTACACTATTGTTAAATGATTGATTTTAACTACTAACACTCAAGCTACTAAAATAAAGCCGAGTTATTAAATTACGCATATGCGGTAAAGTGGATTCAATGCCATAGTAACCACTCCCTTCAACTGTTTGAATTGAAAAAGAAGCAACAAAATCAAGTCACGTTATTTAAAATTTTCTTTGTGATATTCTTAATAGTAGTTGTAACGCACAATACTTTCACATAAATGAACATACCTACGCAAGACTTACCTTCGTGGTTCGTCTAGTGGACAATGAAATTTTAAGTAAATGCTGTTGAGTAGGGCTTATAACTGTGACAAATAGCGTATTAACTTACCACCACCACTAACTCGAATAGAAATGGAGCTCCCATAAGTTTTTGCGTTTTAACTGCACCCGCAAAAGAATTCAAAGCGGTAAACAATTCAATTTCTAAGGTGATACGGGTAATGATCGCTAAACTGGAGGATTCTGTTTAGTGAAGTTTGGGACGGGGTCGAACACGGAGCGAACACAAAAATAAGCGAGGGTCAAAGTACAAAATGACATATGTATGTCCAAACATATAAATAAACAAACATCCCCGATTTTCAATTGTGTTACCCTTGTAAGTGTCTCTCTCGCTCCGCTCGAATTACACACACTACTCCATCTCCCCCCCCCCCCCAAAAAAAACAACAAAAAAACAAAAACAAAAACAAAAAAAGCAACAAAACAATAACAACAACAAAAAATCAAACATACCACAACATAAAAGATAAAGGCACTTCATTAATCTTGGAATCTTAGCCACAAAACAAATAGAGGAACAGCAAATCTAACATATTCCCTTATTCATATTCAAGGACTACACCAAGTGAAAAAATAAAAATTCACACCAGACCACCTTAGGTGTGAACCCTCAGTACTAGTATATCTCAAATAAAAAACAACAACACCAGTTGATAAATAGCTCGTGTACTGTGGGAGATGTGAATGTTGCCTCCAGTGAAGCTACGTAGCTTGAACTATTTCGTAAAGAAACATGCAATGGACACTGAGAGACACAAAGTGCCTATTCCAGCACTCAGTAATCTTTGCAACAAAACGGCAGAGGCCAGAAATACACACTTGCTCACTTGATTATAACAAGGGGAAAAAAAAATCTGGAGTATTAATGGGCTTTTAAATGTTCAGTACAATTTGTCATTGTACTTTAATGGTACATTAAAAGGGGTTAATGGAAGAGCCAAGAGTAAGAGCAAAAGGATAGAGATAGGGGTCAGTGTAGCGGAAGAGGTGGCCCCCTACAGGGAAAGGGCATGAGCAGTACAACACAGCGTGGATAGCCATATGTGCAAGCTACACAGTGAAAGTCTGAAACTCAATTTCCAGCCTCGCTCCCTCACCATGTAGCAGCAACTGAAGCTAAAAAGGAGACAACTTTCCACTCGAGGTGAGAGCACAAATCTCAGTGTGGAGAGAGAGAGCAGGGGCAAGATGGAGGTGTGAATTAGCAATTAGGGTGATCGTTAATAATGTTCACACCAATTAGCACTAAATCGACAACTGTCGTGGGACGACAGCTTGCCCCTACCCTCACGGGCACATGTGCCTTGGCGATTATGTAGAAGACTATCCATCAATTCAAAACCAATTGTTGAATGGCAGACTTACAATGGGAAGTATGATAACCCTTCTGGTGCATGCACTCTGAAGGTTAATGGAGCATAGGGAAAAAGAGAAAAACTCATGAAAAAAAAACTAACAAAAAAATCAATAATATAATTAAGTATAACAAGCTAAAAATAAGAATGACGTATTTCAACAGACAAACTGACCCACCTGGATAAGAGAAACCCTTCATCCTCGTACTTGTACCCTCATTTTCTGCACGCTTCACAATAATCTGAAAATGAAAAGATCAGTGATTAAAAATATATTTTTACCACATCAATGAAGCACCAGGTGCGAACCCTCAGCGTCACTATACATTAAATCAATTCTCAGACAAATCAGGTATCAATATAGCTGTGCAATGAAAATGGTCTATATGTAAACGCTGTCTTCTAAAGGAACTTACGATTGCAAGGGGCACTCACAGATAGTTTCAACGCTAAACTCCCAATTATCAATTATAGCACGCGGTTAAACTTTCAGCATAAAGCAAAACTACAGCCTACAGCAAGAAATTAAATTAATTAGCTCATGCGATTATGACGTGACAAAAAGCGGCATTACCTACACAAGCTCGTAGATATGAGGAGCAGATGGCTACGCAAAATTAGCTACAATGAAAGGTGTTAAATTGCATTCAAGTAAGTTCATAGCTAAATCAATGGTTAATTGTCAGTAATCTCTGAACCAAAGCGTGACAGACAGACTACTAAAACCCTCTCTCTCATGCATGCACGTTGAGGAGAACAATATAGACATCAGAATTACTTGTCAGACTACAAGTAGAGGAAAGTATGTACCCACTCAGCATGGAAACAAGTAAAGCCACTAGCTTCAGTGTATTGCTGCTACAATTCCTTCCTTGTTTAACAACTATTATAGTGCTTAGTAAACCTCAACCGTGAAAGCCAGTCTTCAAAGCCACAGCTTTACACATTACAAGGCAAGTGAGGTTAGAAGAATAATCTGCTCACCAGTACATGCAATTGCAAGAGGACAATATCACAGGTGTCCAGAAATGCTGCTTATAGTCCATCCCATCCCACAGGGCAATCGGACATTCCATGGGATGTCCACCAGTCCCTCTTACAGATGCAAGTGTGTCCTACTGTCCATCCCATTCTGCGGTCCCATGGGATGGCCACCTGTCCCTCTTAAACATGCTCCAACTGTTCATTACGCATCGTCACAAAGAACACTTAGTAGTCAAGTTAGTACACGCGTGAGGTGTGAATATAGCATCAGATCAGCAACACACTTTGACAAGCCGACTGAGCGGAGCAAAGGACGTGTCATGCTCAGTTTAATATGCAAGAAAGGTTAATTGCAGGTCAGGTTATGTTGATGAAACAAAATATTATTTAATAAAAACCACCCACTATCAGTACAAAATGTTACACAGCGTTTATTTCACGGACCGATGGGATGAGATGGGCAATTTATAGAATTTCTGGACATCACTCAACAATATAATGTAAAACTCAATCTCACATGACACAAGTGTGATCTCATCTATTCACACAAGCAATCCAGCAGGTTAAATAATAGTGCTTGCTTTGTACATATATATATATAATAATGTATGTGTGACCAAAAATGTTTGAGTTTTATCCGCTAATCCTTCTTCAGACCTGCACAAAACCAATTAGCAATTGCACTGCTACTTTAGAACCATGAATTCACTGAAGCAAATTTGAGCAGGACACCTCCCAACAGAAGTCAACCAATTACATACATGAATTGATACACAGCACTCCTGGCCATAATATACATCAATAAGTAAGAATAAGTCAACTACAGAAGAATTCCTGTTAATACAGACAAAATGATTATTATTTAACCTTATTACAATGTTTCAAAAATTCGACAAGATGTTTAATCGATTTTAAGTTGAATCTGTGACATTGTATAATGAAGTCTTAAAGCCAATATTAATCATGAAAACACCTTTGATAATATTTTCAGCGAATAAATTACCTCGCGCCCTTCTATGGAATGTGATGGTAACTTCAGCACGTCTTCCACTGAATCTTCGGACTTGAAAATAATGAATACAAACCCCTTCCTTCTGTTAGTAGAACGATCCACTTTGATAAGAACATCTTCAACCTGTCAGGAAAATAGATAAGATATACTCAAGTAATGAGTAAGCTATTGAAATATATACCAGCAAAAAAAACAAACAAACAAAAAACAAGAACAAAAAATAAATGTGACAGTCTATGGGAAAAGGGGGCACTTCACTCAAACAAAAAAAATTGAGTTTTTTATGCTAATAAAAAGCTACAATTTATCTCAACTTAGTGCTAAAATACTGGAGGGTAAAACCTTCCCTGTGCAGAGAAACTGGCAGTTGTACTGGGCTGTATTCAGCAAAGCAATTAAACTAGAAATCGAGAAAACATAAATTGAATTTCCACTTCCGGTATAATTAATGTTTCCGTATACTTAACGGCGTACTCCGCATACGCAATTAAATCGTAC
>WLWI01003915.1_pt1 | contig 12694 bp, 8 predicted proteins | sample 6701501 | NCBI WGS metagenome assembly WLWI01 (sample SAMN12718690, study PRJNA515312) | sponge metagenome | isolation source: marine sponge | host: Mycale hentscheli | place: New Zealand: South Island, Marlborough, Capsize Point | collected 2014-11-01
GACTGTTGCTGTCTACTCTCATCAACTGAAACATTGTGTATCCCACTTATCTGCTGAAATAGAAGCTCTGGCTGATATGGTTTAGACTTTTCAACATCTTGCCTATTATCTTGTGAGAAAAGAACTTGATGTTCTTACTGACCATTAAAGCACTGGCTTATTTATTTCATCCACCCTCATTATAATACTGATTGTGGAGATGGCATGTGGAACTCATGGACACCTACATACAAGGTCATCTTCACATCATTGCAGACGCCATGTCAAGGCAAGGAACAGTTTTTTTTCCTTTCAACTAATAAGTCCATGTAGGTACTAACTAGGTAGCTTTTTAGATGCACATTACTGTGCATCCTTTAAGGAGGAAAGAATCGTCTACAAAGCAAGAATTTTTTTGAGGTCGCTTTACGGGGAAACCAAGTTATCTCTTGCGCTCACTCTAAAGCCACGCCCACTGCAGTCTTTGTTGATGGGCGGTGAGAAAAATGATCCACTCCCGTTGTAAGGTGACAAAATTGCCCCTGGCCGGGAAGGCGGACTGCGCTTGTGGAGAATGAAAAAAATATACCAGAATGAGTAAGTATCTTATTCTTAGTGAGATGTACTAGCTAAAACATAATAATGTTTGCAGTCACTTTCAGAATATTGATAAGTGGGAAATTTTGTATTCTGGAGTTTTCTCTGATTTCCATCCCTACAAAGTGACTTCAGTACATCCTAGCTGGCAAGGAGCTGTCAGAGATAGATCAAACACTCTTCCTATTCTATCTCTCTTACATGTAACTCATAATAAAGAAGCAGATCAAGTAAGAAGTGGAGATGTGAGTACTTTTAAACCAAGACAAAAATTAGGGAAGACAAAAACTGTTATTGATAGGTCAGTGCTGCATATTGGAGAAACATACAGGAAAATTGCTGGTGAAGGATATCAATATCAGAGAGTTGTACCGGGTGGTTCACTGATTCCAGTCCGCCTATCATGGTAGAGCATTAGTACTTACAACTTGCAGGAGAATGATGTTATTCTTGAGTGTAGAAAATCTTTGTGTGATGCAAAAACGGAATGTCCTTACTTAGAAGAAGCAGGCTATTTGAAAATGCCGCCTGAGAGCACATATGGAAACAAAGGATTTGTCGTACCATTCCATGATTTGATTAACTGCTACAAGACATCATGAAGTGACTGTACAGTGAAGAATGTATACCTCAAGAAAGGTGGAACACTAAGATACACACGCGAGGTTTGCTATGTTATTATGGTGATTATGGAAGAAGACAATCAAGATGGATACTTTTCGACTCTACCCAGCATGTTTGAAGAGCCTTGCTTTGAGCACAACGGATGCATCGACCGGGAAGGGAAGATATTAAATAATGAAACCCCTTATTTCAAAATCAAACATCCATTTAGTAGCTGGGATTGCTGGGAATCTTTGGCATTTGCTTTTGTCTTTTTGAGCCAAGATCAGCTTCTCCAATGTCCTGAACAGATCTGCGAGGAGGTGGAGGTTAACCATGTAAGGTGTACATCGACACAACCACACCCACAAACAAAAGAATGGGTTTGTCCCAATCTTATTCAGTAGATTTTTAAGCCATTTTTGCTCTTAATTTTTTTATACATTACATATTATGTATATATATATATATTTATTGATGGCTACCAAAATTTGGGTACAATTGTCTTTTATATCTTCATTTTTCCTCTGATACTTTCAACCTGTGGTAAAATTATGACTATTATAATGATTGATATTTTTAAATCTCACACTATTGTTGGGTTACACAGTAACAGTGTAGTAATAAGAATACTACACAATCCTCTTTCTAATCCCTGTATTTCTACCAGCAGAAAACAGATTTTTGTAACGTTCCAAAGCAACTGACATTACTTCAAGCTCTTCAATTCTGGGAGAGAGCACATTCACACTTACATAGGAATTATAAAGTTACTAACTCCAAATGATACGTACAAATGCACACACACACACATACATACACACACACACACACACACATTACTAAACAGTTGAGCACCTTGCCCATATAACCCTGAACTGCTGGTTCCCACAATATTATAGGGTGGAAGCAGCTAATTTTATAGCCTGGTGCTAAGCTATATAGTAGCAGCTGCTACTGAGAACTCCTCTGCTCAGTAATATCTATTATGTTTTTCACAATTCACTTAGTTGTTAGGTTTGTCTACTGGTCAGCCCTGTAGTGAATTTAACTGGTAAGGGTGTGGCTCCTGTAGTTAAGTGTCCTTTGTTTTTGTTATCTGTCCAGTTTTGATCTAGGTTCTAAAAGGGAGAAGTCTCTTTGCCCTAAGTCTGTCTAACTAGCATCTAGGGTGTTAGCTACTGTTCTCCTTGGTGACAAGTATGTAGGATACATTAACTGCGAAATTTGGCAGGACAGGGTCAGGGATTTACTACTCCTGGTGTCCAAGTTCGGTTGAACCCTTCTTATTCTCCTTGTAGCGGATAGACCTAATAACAGTCAGCTTTTCAGTGACAATTTGTTCTAGAACACAGTTTGTACCTTGCTGAAATTGAAACTCCAGTGCTAAAGCATGCATCAGTGTCACAAAACCCAACAAATGTTTACCCCTTTTCCAGATTCTAGACCTGCCCCTGTGACAATCTCTGTACCAGCCAAACCTCCAATAATAGTCTAATCATGCCAAATTAACAATTTATTTGATTATGTGGTTGAGTGGAATTCACTATTGCCATGCTAAAAGCAGTTGAACAGAATAGGAATACATACTAGCCCTGACTTACTGTTGCATATTTTACTCTAGTTTACACTTAACTATAACAATGAAGTTGACTGATTTTCCTTCTACCCGAGATTGAAAATCTGTCTGGGGGTGTCTATATGAATAGTTACAAACCTACGCTGACCCTTAGCCATTAGCAAGCTCCTTGATCGGATGTGGTGTGGTAGCCCAAGTCATGACCGAACTCATCCCACCATAATGGTGGCTAGTAGCTAGTGGTTGGAACTTCTGTGGTCTGCCTCAGCTCAGTATTCTTAAATATTGTTCATTTCATTAATGCAACATTTCCTGACTTCAAGTTCGACCATAGTAGCCCATTATGGCAAATTAAAACAATATCTAATTGCAATAAATTGAAAACGTGCAATGATATATAACCATATAATTAAAGAATAATCTTCTATGCTCAATGCTCTACATTTTGTTAAAAAACAAACAAACAAACATTAAGACAACAATACAATTTGTGAAACTATAAGTTACTAAGTTCATGACTTGAAATACCAGTTGGTAGTTAAGTATATATTCCAGTTTTTTAATGTCCTTTCAGAAAATGCAGAAATGATGTATCACGTAACTCGATTAATTTAGGTTTTAATTTCATAAAATCACCTCCATCAGAACAGCGACATTGTAGCTACTTTGATTTTTTTTGTCATTTATATGCCAAGTGTTTGACTCCAAATTAATTTTAGTGGATTTTTTTTATGTTGATTGTAAACAAGAGTCTCTTATTCACTTTATACAAATTTTAATTTTATTGTTAGAACAAGTTGTTTTTAGAGATTTCTTATTACCATCAAAGTTCATACGTAAAACTACACCATTTGCAATGTTTCTATAGCCACAGTAGTCTTAAAAATTTTCTCATTTGAAATAGGTTTTGAATCATTTCTGTAAGGGAAATTTTGGTTACAGAGATTGTGTAAGCTTTACATTTTTATTAAGAAACTCCATTACTGATATAAGTCCATGGATATTTCAACTTTTACGCTTCTGATGGCAACCATTATTGTATTTGTATTTTCATCAATGTACTTTAATGTAAAATTTTCACGATCAGCGATTGGTATTTGATACAAGAATGTGACATTATGTAGTTCTAGTTTCAATGTTGCAGGTTGTGAAAGTTTAATTGTTAGGCTATTATTTTAAGTGAATCAGGATTTAAGTGTATAGAAGTAGAACATAATTGCTCGTAACAGATGTTAAATCTTGTGGTGTTGTGGAGACTGTGTAGATGCAGAATTCATAGGAACAGAAGTATCTCATGTAGCTGCAGAGTCTGGTGGAGCTGCAGAAATTTGCGAAGCTATGGGAGTGCTAGTAATGGTCACAAAATTGTCAAACCAGGTGCTCTTCGCATTGTGATAATCAGCCATTGAAGCAAGCTTTAATAACATTACAAGGTAACTGAAAATAAATAGCTTCATTAGTGACATCATCGTAGATACACATAGTGTTGTTTTAGTTAACTAAAGCTAACCAAAACCCCTTAGTTTTGGGGTATTTTACTTTTGGTAAGAATAACTAAAACTAAGCTGTAGAAACATAACTAAAACTAAATATTTTAGAAGACAGTAAATTCGATAATAACTAAAACTACCAGTAGAGTGGATGACAAAAATACTAAAACTACATAAGTAATTTTTATTGTAACCAATTCACCTTAAATTATGTCGTTATTAAGTGAATATATAAATTGCCATTAAGTAATTTTTCTGTAAACTACATGACAAATATCCTACTTTATTTTTCACAGAAATATGCCATTTTTGAAGTTCTTAGGAAAATTACATGAACTACTTTTTATTAAAAAGGAGTTTAATTATTGAAGAATTTGAGAGGCAATGTAAATTAACTAAAACTAAGTCAATTGATAGTATAACTAACTAAATCTTCTACATGTATTAAAGAAAAACTAAAAACTAACTAAATCTTCAGGGAGAATTTGGGAAAAATACTAAAACTAAGCACTCAAGATATTTTTTAGTATGAATAGCTAAAACTAAGAAAGTCTGAAATCACTTAACCAAAATAGTATCAATACCAGTGTTCAAGACCATACAATCACATCATTGAAAATTCTAACATAGTCTTTAGATAACCCTCCAAGACTTCATCAAGAATCTTTTTAAATTCTTTGAGGGCACAAATTTTCTGTTATAACACTGCAAAAAATATTATTGAAAAATTTTGCAAGAATATTCAGAGAAACTCGATGGAATTATAATAGAAATGTTCAAACTTCTCTCAATCTTCTTGAAAGAATATTGAAAATATCTTGCATTAATGTTACAATTATCAAGATTTTTGCAAAAATTATACAACAAAAATAATTTTTTTCGAGATCTAAAATATATTTTTAGTACGGGGATGATACTCTTAGAGAGAAAAAAGTGGGGAGGACATAAAATGAATGAGATGGTACATTAAATTAGACATTGTAGACAAGCCCAGCCGTGTTTCACACTCATTGATGAAGTGGCCAAGCTTGTCAAAGATACTAATTATTGCGTCTTTAATGATGAAATAGAATGATTTTTTAGAACTTATGAATAGCTAAAATATAATTAGTGAACACAAATGGCTGAGATTTTGAAATTATGTCTGGTGAAGGTACTCTATACCATAGTAACCTTTCACCATAACATTTTGTGACTTGAAAAACAAGAGGTTCTAAAGAATTATTCCATATTGTTGAGACAGTACATTTTTAAGACCTAAATATGTCTTGTGGCATGTAAAAACAACCTAACACAAAAGGGTAAACAATTAAATTTCCTTGAATGATACGGGATCACGCTAAACTGAAAGATTCAATTTAGTGGAGGTATGGGAAGTGGCAGACCACGAAACAAACACAAAAATGTGAGAGTACAAAATGACATACATACGTCCACACATATAACAGACAAACAAATATCCCCGATTTTCATTGTGTTACCCCTGATAGTGTCTCACTCACTTCGCTCACTTCCCAATTAATCAACATTCTCAGTCTTGGACCTTTCTAAGTGATATTAGATACAATTCAAATAGTGGTTAATGGTCTCAGGTGGTAAATAATGCTGTTGTTACAAACACAATTTTCCAGGTGGGGTGAACTTTGAGTCCATTGTCAATTTATCACCTCAGTTTCAATCGTTTATCACTGAGGAAGGTACACTGACTGAAAATTTTGATATTGGATACTGAAATTCTAAAAATCATAATCATTTTAAATATGTATGTATGTATGTATGTATGTATGTATGTATGCATGTATGTATGCATGTATGCATGTATGTATGCATGTATGTATGCATGCATGCATGCACACGTGCACACACATATGCACGCATGTACATACATATGTATGTACCAGAGATATCCCCTCCGTTCTCCTTGTTCATGGCTCATCCCCGATCACTTCTACCTTTCAGTGATGAAAGTTTGCTTCCGTATAAGGATGCTTTAATTATGGTGGAGGCTGAGGACTCGGTTTATGACCAGAAGGTTCTTGATGTGCTTTTCGATACAATGGTAAGGCCTGATATTAGCTTCCATTAAATTGCCTTTCTCGTTTTCCCAATCGTCGGAGGAATCATACAGAACTGGCCTTTTTCTTTCACCAAATACACACAAAGCTGACTTCTTTTCCATCCTCGCACTGATTGGGAATAGGTCGTCAAATGCTTGAGCAACACCTCAACACTTGTAACACGTGTACAGCTCTCAAACACGTACGTCTTTAAACACGTGCATTTCTCAAACACGTACGTCTTTAAAAACACGTGCATTTCTCAAACACGTACGTCTCTTATACTCGTACGTCCCTCAAACACGTACGTATCTCAAATACGTACTTCTCTAACACGTACCGGTGCGTCGCATAAACACGTACGTCTTATTAAACACGTACGTCCCTCAAACACGTACATTACTCTGACAAACCCATTCCAACAGCCTTCTCAGCTAAACTGGTGCGTTTTGCACTGAAAAGCACGTTTAAGGATGTACAAACGTACGTATTAATTATGTTACTATCCGCTTGTCATACGCTTGCTACGCTCGCTCGCCAATTAGACTACATAGTTACTGAACCTAAAGATAAATCTTATTATTGTCAAGATTGAATCTCTTACTCAGAAGGTTGATACAAAGCAATACACACAAAAAAAAAAAAAAAAAACTGTCAAAGCAAAACGATGGGTAGTACTACAAAGTGACTGAATTCAAATGTTACCAAATCCACGTGAACAAGATATACAGTAATCCATCTTCTCCTTGAATTCTTCATACTCCAATAAACCCATACTTCGCGGAAAGGTAAATAGTTGATAGTACCAGTACCAGTAGCCATAATAATAGTGCAACAAGACTGAAGGCAAGGGTCAAGTCTAGAGCATACAAAAAGCCACCCTTTACCTGACAATAACTTCTCCATAAAGTGTTTTCACCACATTGACCCTTTACCGAATATTAAATAAATTCATTAGAAACACCAAATGATTAAAAACCATGGGCCTAGTTTATAAACCAGGGGCCTAGTTTATAAACCAGGGGTCTAGTTTATAAACCAGGTGTTTAGTATACAAACCAGGTGTTTAGCATATAAGCCAGGTGTTTAGCATATAAACCATGGGCCTAGTTTATAAAGCAGGGGTCTAGTTTATAAACCATGGGCCTGGTATATAAACCATGGGCCAGGTTTATAAACCATGGGCCTGGTATATAAACCATGGGCCAGGTTTATAAACCATGGGCCAGGTTTATAAACCATGGGCCTGGTATATAAACCATGGGCCAGGTTTATAAACCATGGGCCTTATTTATAAACCATGGGCCAGGTTTATAAACCAGCCTATTATTGGTTATAAAATATAGTATTTTGAAGTAATAAAAAAAAAATTTTTTATTTTGGTACAAACGGCACCCCATAAGCAACTGGGACTAATAAATTATAGTAAATCTGCACGTTTATGCGTTGTTTCTATTTTTTTTTTGGTTTGCAAATATGAAAAGGACAAGAATCAGTCGCAAGTACTCTACTAATTATTTAGCTAGATGTTTCTCCTTCCAAAAAGCGACCACTTCACAGGAGAGTTGTTTCTTCTTCTGTCAACTCTAATCCTACTGTGAATCCCTGTAGTAGTAGTACTACTACTATTTCCAGTGGTACCACTGACACTGGACTGGCTCAGCTCTCCAGATATACATCTCCAAACTTGACAACTGATATGACTTTCCACACCTTTGATGAAAACCCTGCTGTCCAAGGCCAGTCCTATTCTGATCGACAGCGTAAAGCTGCGGAGCATTGGTCAGAGATTCGGGACCACCTTCAGCGTGTACTTGTGGAAACTAGAATCCCCCCTATTAATTCGAAATGCATGATGTGTGATGAGGTTGCGGTTGCAATTTGTGATTACTAGTTCTACGGCCTTCTTTTGTAAAGAGCATGTGGAGCAGGCTCATTTGAATAGCAACATTTTTCATAGACCACATACTTGGGAAGTAAGTTATATGTAGATACTATCTCTGTTTATTCAAGTTTATTACCACATTTTCTTATTTCACTCACCTCTAATACAATGTGGCCCCCAAATGTTATACTTCCCTAAGCTATTACCTAATACTATGACTTCCCATGCTATCACTCGCTAATAGTACACCTAAATCCAAACTTAATTAAACCCACCATAACTTTAAATAAACTTTTCAGCAAAAGCTACAGCATTACTAGGGCGAACAGCCCCACGCGTGTGCTTTGCTAACTGTATTATTTCAACTCCAGCCGTGCTATTTCATTTTCCCCGGCTGTTTTATTTGAATGGCAATTTTCCTCCATACATTTTTCAATGGATAATATATGCTTAACATCATCAACAATAAAAATAACAACAATAAATGGTGCTATATATATAAATGTTCTCATATAATTATTATTATTTGTATTAAATAACTTTTTATTATTGTTTTGGTTATTTTATTATTATTATTATTATTGAGGCTGGTCTGGCAGTGATGGTTCAAATTGTAATGCTGTCTAGCATTTTGTATGTTTGATTTAGCTTGATGTCATTGAGAATGCTAATGAACAACCAGGTGCTGAGGGTTCTCACATACGATTATCTTATCTAAGCTGTTATTGTTAGATGATTCATTTTCAGTGCCAAATTACTGACAAACCCTTTTATTGACGGCATGCATTTTGGGGGGGTAAAGGGATATCAATATTGTCGGAATCTAGAACTCTTTTTTTTCATGACTTCACTTGAACATGTTGGAACTATTAATTTTCATGATGGTCATGTAACTTTTTTGGCGCTACTGTGGTTTGTACTAATTATGTAGACAGATGATTTATTAACAGTAAGATTGGACTAAAGACTATTTGTTTATACAACACCCCTTTAATCATGTGAAATACACAGTTAGGATAACTAAGATGTTTACTACAGTAAACCCTCGCTAATCCAAACCTCGTTAATCTGAAACCTCACTAATCCGAACACCACCAGAAAACCAAAATTAATGATATTTATTTAAGTTTTGGTGTCCATTATTTAGAAGCCAATATAAAATGTATACATCACTAGTCCGAAAATTTTATTAATCCAAGCAGGGTGCTTGCCATAACTCTTGCAAAATCTATTTTGTATTTCAAGCGCTGTGATACATACGGTGTGCTTTCATTGATGGACAGAAATTAATAAATGCAAACATAATACAGTAGAACCTCGTTAATCCGAACAGCTTGGGACCCATAGAAAGCTAATGGTATCATGCATGGCCGAGCGAATGAGAATTTGGTCTGTCATTTTGGCTGAGAATTGGCTAGTGACCTGGTGTTATTTCTAGTTCTGCATTGCAAGTGCTTAGTAGGGCATGATGGGTGGTTACGTAATTATGGATCCAAATTCTTTGTGTAGAGGTAAATCAAAGTTTGCTGAAAATATTTTCTGCTATTTAGCTATGTATAGAATTATGACATGGCATTGGTAATAGAAAATATCATGCATTGAAATTTACCATAGAAATGATTAGGTGCGTAAATGTAGGCGACTTGTTTTTAGTGCGTGGTAAATCCTGAATGAAATCTGATCTGGGATCCGTTTCTTCATGACTCTTTTTTTTTTTTATTTTTTTTTTTTTTTATTTCAGCCCAGTTATTATAATTCCATGTAATTTAAAGTTCTAAATAGAAGGTATTAATTAGAGATAAAAAATTGTTTACCACTAAATCTCGGTACTATGGCTATAGAATGGATACCTTCATCCATATACTTTTGAGCGACCCCGCTCTCTTCCACTTTTGACAAATTGAACATGCTTGACACCAGCTGTTCACAACAAAGAAGTTGTATGTATTGATGAGAACAGTAAGGAATATTTTTCACCAACATAAAGCATGTAAAATATATTTGATACACACAGGGTTCCAACACAGAGTATGTGTGGCGTTTTGTTCGTGTGAGCCAGAAGCAGTCACTTTAGTGAGACACAACATGTGGCCTGCTACTCCAAAAAGCCCTACACTTGCATTCCATCAAGACCTACTTTTGTGGCTGGAGTCATTAGTCTTGGAAGGGTGTATTGGTGTGGATGCATTTTGCCGTGCTCTGGATTACAAGAGAGGGAAGTGCATTAGCTCTCAAGTAAGTGAACTGGACAAAACTTCACTGATAATAGTATTCAAGTACTATTGTTTGTGGCTGTTGGCCATTCATAATTGCAAAGTAAATTTGTTTTGTTTAGTTCAGAAATGTATATCCAGCAATCATTGAAGCATTTAAGGAATTTAGGTATGTACATTTATAAGAATACATGGGGTATTTGATCCTTTTCTTTCTATAAAATTTAATTTTGTAGGTATAACAGATACCTTCTTGAATCGCTAAGGTTTCTATCATCTGAACTCGACACTTCTACAAGATGCCCTGCTTGTCCTAAGGTTAGCTGTTCATAGGTAATAACATGGTATTTACTGGTGATGATTATTTAGTTGGAAGGAACACCAAAACAGATTTATTTTGATGGTGTTTATTATTGAATACAGAACATTTGTCTATCTTGACCATACAAGTTCAAAAAAATTTAAATTCAAGATGAACCATCCTCAATTTCCCCCCCTCCCCCAAAAAAGCCAATTTATCCCCTCCCACCTTCCCAATTAATTACACATATAATACAATCAAAAGCATGCCCTGCAACAACTCTTGTTTTTCATTCTTTGTCACTGGTAGACTATGAGAGCCAGAGATTCATACAGGACTTGTCTCTCAAGTGGTGTTGTTGTTGTTCTGACTATAACCCGCAGTTTGAGTAAATATTACTAAATAGTCTCGCCTGTGTGCTGTTAGGATGGTGTGAACACTAAAAAATAGTTTATTTTGTTCATTTTTAATGTAGGATAATCTTATGTTGGTATTAATTATAGACTATGGACAAACGTCATAAAACATTTCAAGACATACTGCTTGTGGCCTGGAACGAAGATACTTGCTGTCTACCAAATCTCGATATGCAGGTAGCACATATTATGATTATTGTTGTGGTTTTCTTTAACTTGTATTTTATTAAATATTACATAGACGGCCAGTCTATAGCTTCACGTTTGGCAAAGAAGATCACTTCAGCCACGGCTACTCTGAAACGTGCCATTTCTCGGTACAACAACATGCGTCTGGATACACTGGAGGGAAATGCTTATTCTTTGCCTCGCCGCCTTCAATTTGATAGTGTGAAGAACTTGGAGGAATTATCTTCTTTAGAACTTTTGTCCCTTGTGTCCTAACCTGCTTCCGATGTACCCATAACTTTGTGGGTAAGAGTTGTCAGGGGAGAAGAGCATGAAGGAAGAACATTCAACGCTCCAGAAGCATCTTTCTTCAATGTCGTCAGAATCATACTCTACATGTTTTCAAAAAGGCTGTATCCATTTTTTTAAGCGGAAACTACTTCGATGTGAAGCCTCTCTCCTCAATTTTTCAAAAACTGTCAGCATGTACCACACTATCAACTTACCGCACCTTCAACTGGTTCATAGTGACTATCAGTCATGTGATTATATTTCACAGTCAGATTTTATGCCTAATGTACTTGTGTCAGACTCAGACAATTCAGATTCCGACTCTGATGAAGAAAATTTATCATAATTTTGTGAATTGTTATTTATTCATTGTTTAATGCAACACTATTTTGTATAAACTGTTTTGGTGCTGTGGGTTTCACAGTATTAGTTATGAGCAAGTCGATAGATGCAAATGAGATGAAAACGTTATTCAGTCCTAGGCATTCTGGCATGAAGAACGCTGCAATGTTTTATTACAGTTGCATACATTAACATTTTACGTTTTTTGTTTTAGTTATACCTTTTCAACTGAAATGGCTTCAAATTTAATTTTAGTTTTGGTTATATGTAATAATACAGAATTTAGTAAATATTTTATGACTTTTTTTATATGTGTTTAATGGTTACAAGTAGGTCAATCTGCTGGGATCTGCAAAAGTTGGCTAAGCTTCTTCATTCACAGTGTTTAATACTTTTAGTTAACCAAAACAACATTATGAATACACATGATCACAAATGGCTTCTACCTTTTGCATGAATTCATTCTTGCATTTCTTCAACGTAAGGAACACACCACTCATCATCACAGCAGCGTATCAGCAACTCTTGCAGATTATAGCCTCCTGCACCATTCCACACTAGGCATTCGTTGGTGTAGTGGGATGCCAATAAACAGCTGTGTCTTACTTCTCTAGACTCATACATGCACTGGCAAGGTGTAGTGGGGTGCCAATAGACAGCTGTGTCTCACTTCTCTAGACTCATGCATGCACTGGCAAGGTGTAGTGGGATGCCAATAGACAGCTGTGTCTCACTTCTCCAGACTCATGCATGCACTGGCAAGGTGTAGTGGG
>WLWI01003918.1_pt1 | contig 12690 bp, 5 predicted proteins | sample 6701501 | NCBI WGS metagenome assembly WLWI01 (sample SAMN12718690, study PRJNA515312) | sponge metagenome | isolation source: marine sponge | host: Mycale hentscheli | place: New Zealand: South Island, Marlborough, Capsize Point | collected 2014-11-01
CTCGATAATTCCAACTAAGTTTGTATTCAAAACAACTCTATAAACTATAAACTAACGAATTACCATAGCTACAACGCTAGAGGCCGATTATTTGAGGCCTAACACAAAAGAAACACTCGCCCGTTTTATTTTTCCACGTGTCGAACTCCAACTGGTAAAACGCCGTCGTCTCAGGCAACTAATTGGTTTTACGGCGTGCGCGTATTTAATTACATAATTGCTCGCCCGCGTTCGTCCGCAAAGGGTTAAGGTTGCTCCAAAATATACAAGAATGGCACAGCAAGCATAAACAATCACCCTTGCATTGCCATTTCTAAATTAATATATCGCTCAACTTTGTACACTTAGAGCAACCCATATTATATTATATGAACATGTTTCCAACTTTTTTTCTTCATTACCAATCACATTAATAGCACTTGCTAATCTACAACGTCTGGAGATGACTTCCAACAGGATATTGGGTAACTAATGGAATGGATTGTGTGTTTTAAACGTAAAGGTCGTGTTAATAATTCAAAGCTATTCTCCATACGTGAAATCTGTAGCCTCATTTACCACATTTTGAACTCCTTCTGGAGGTCTTGGTATATAATGGAGAATCTCAGGGAATGCCCTTTGACCTCTACCTCCTTCAATTCCAATTTAAAAAAGTAGCCATGCAAGGAGAACCTCCAGAATAGCTCTCCATTCTTTAAATTATATCCATTATATTCAAAATGAATGTCCCAACTCATAAACAGTAATATATAATCATGCTACCATTTCCCTCTCCTTGCGAAATATGTCTTGGCTACGCCCTTTAATACCCAACCTCCTTGTTTAAGTAGCAAGTTGAAGTATAAGGGTCGTAAATCTGTTCAGGATAGCACGTGAGCAGATCATAATATTTTTAGCTTGGAATATGCTGTGAATTTTACCACTAGCTGTGTTTTGTAAGAGTAAGATATGTTAAAAAGAAAAAAAAAGAAAAACAATTTTTCTTGAACATGTCTGACCACATACATTTAGGTCTCTTCCATATAAGGGGTCCATGACCACACCCACCTCTATGCATTATGTTGTTGACATGAATATCCAATGATTTCTGAATTTTACAATTATTTTTACCTCTATTAGATGGTTGTTTTGTGGAGGGAGGTAACCTTTGTGGCAACAGCTTGGTGGATGAAGGAGAGGAATGTGATTGTGGACCGCCCAGCAACCACAATGCCGAAGGTATCTGCATGAGTGACACTTGCTGCTTTGGTAGAAACTGCACTCTAGCCCCAAATGTGTTATGCAGGTTAGTCGCATGTGTTCATAGCAAAAATAATCCCTATTGTAGTCTTGTCATCCCTGTGAGTTTTCACATTTCAATTGTTAGGAGTTAAAGGTGCTCTTTAGCCCCAGATCTAATACTTAATTCACTCACGAGGGTCTGTTGTTTTTGTTGTTGTTGTTTTCAATCACCAAACACATAATTAACCCTCAGTGCATATGTGGGAGAGGGTTATAGTAGTCGTCCTGTCTTCTATGTCGTTAAACGTAGTTAACGGAGATGTAGCCCATGCATGCACGTAAGGGTCGCCGAAGAACCCATGAATACTGTGTGTTGCTAAAGAAAAGCACATATAAATTAAACAATTACCCAACAAAGAAATATTATAAGTGGCTAGCATTCAATTGAATATCAGTCAGACCAGCTCGCTAGCCATTTGTGCTGAAACACATCACGTAGTATAGTGGTGAGGGTTCGCACCTTGGTGCTTCAGTTGCGTCTAGTATGGCTAACTGCAATGGAAGAGCACTCATACAAATATGTATGTACCTTTTATTGTCTCTTTAGTCCAGATCAAGGTCCATGCTGTAACAGTACCTGCCAGTATGTTCAAGAAAGTGACAATGTCACATGCTCCATGGAGACAGACTGTGCATTCAATCAGATATGTGGATATCCTTTTATATTATTTAAGTTACTGCATGATAGTACAGGAATAGTTGACCATCAGTACTTAGTGTTTACTCAAAGTCTTTAATCAACAGTATATACTATGTAAGTATTATATTAGTCATGTCTTCAAGGATTAGTAATGTATTGACACTTACACTCTTTTAAAAAAAATACTGGCCAGGGCTGTATTTAAAGGGGCGTGGGGGGCATTTGCCCCCTTGAGTAATTCTCGCCCCCTTCCCCTTCGTCCCCCTTGCATTTCTGAAGTTCTATATATTTTTAAGACCTGAGAATAGTTCATGATTAAGTATTGATTAAATGTCAAACTACAAATTACAGCCTCCCTCCCCCCAAAGAACTTTCGCCCCCCTTTTTTTCATACCCTAAATTCACATCCTCCCCTTGGGAAAATTTCTGTATACAGCCCTGACTGCATTTACGTAATGTGTTCCTTGACTGCTTATTACTGGCTCAGATTTTCGCTGTCCCTTACCAGATGCCAAGTCTCCACCTGTGAATAGTACATTTATTCTTTGCAACAATGAGGAAGGTGTATGCGATGGAACAGTAAGTTTACATGATTAAAATGGTATAAATCTTGTTGAAATAGGACTGACAAAGTGTATCATACACATGTACTTACAATCCATTATGTAATTATTTTAGCTTTTAATTATACATGTCTGACAGTTGTGGTCATTTGTTGACTGTTGCTAGGCATGTAATGGCACCATCTGTCTGGCATTGAACCTCACAGATTGTGGATGTTCAGACATAAGCCAAGCCTGCCATGTTTGCTGCATGTTGGGAAGTAGCTGTATTTCAACCATGGACATTGCCACCAATAACACCAACAACCTCCGTCGCAAGCTCCCTGGTATGATGGGTCGATTTGTGCAAGTTGGCCTTCCTTGCGCTAACTTTACTGGCTACTGTGACTTCCTCAACAATTGCACTGCTGTGGACGAGGAAGGTGCCCTTTTCAGACTGGCGAACTTGTTTTTCAATTCAGAAGTTTTTCGGCGTACTCTGGACTTCATCACGCGCATGTGGTGGGTGGTGGTTCTAGGTGTACTCGGCCTGTTTGTTGTCATGTTCCTTATTGTAATTCTTTTCCACTGTTTTTTACCACATGCTGAGATTGTCAAGTCTCATAGACGACCAACTATCAAAAAACGGCGAGTGCGTCCTAATCAGAGGGATGGTCATCATTCCCAGCCAGGGCCCTACTCATCAGATTACAATCCAAATAATATGGCTTACAATCCAAACTATGGAGCTCAAGCAAATTATGATGGATACAATCAACAATATTAATTTCTGTAGTGATGAATAGCTTATACACTCAACTCTGTTATCTATTTATTCTTAAGTTCTTACACATAATTCTTCTTGATTGAAACTCCTTTTTATTTGTACTTAGATCAGTCTTCTTCTTTTTTTTTTTTTTTATTATCCGACTTTTATTTTTATATTCTCTAATGGATTGCTACCTACATGTAGTTTGGATTTAATTTATGGATATAAATATTGTGAAAACTATATTACTGGAGAATTCAAAGCTTGACATTAAAACCATTACTATGAACTTTAATGGATTAGAAGAATATGAAGTACATAGAGCCAAGTAATTATTGGTCCTATAGCTAGTATTTTACCATTGTAACTCTGTGAAGTCGCAAGGTCTATATTTTTTTGTTACGTTTGGAGATGGCAACTATTTGATTGTATTTGTTGAATATTCTAAAGTATACCTATAAAGAAAAATAATGTGAACATCTCTAAACCTGCTCTTGTGTAGTCTCTTTGATCCAGCTAACAACTGAAGTACAAGCCTGGAAGAAATATATATATACTGACACAATTGCTGTATTCAGCTAGCAGCTTAGTCAATTTCTTTCAGTACTACAGTCAATTTAATTTAATAGCCAGCCACTAGAGTAGCTGGGCCATGCTAGCTACATTTACCTTTTGACCACCAACAAATTTCTTGAGAATTTGAAATTATTTACTGGTAAGAGCAGTGTAGTATACTCAATTATTTAATACGATAGATTGGAAGAAAAGACAACAACATAATCTTAGCAATCATTGTGTATTCCATGTGCCTTGCTGGAAATGGTGGGGATAAATGTATTTAAATGGTGTCAAAATGAATAGTTATGACTAGCTATAACCACAATGTATAACGAGGTAAAATTATTGCACAGAGTGTGTTTGAATGGTTATGTCTTGTACTTTCTCATATGATGTTGCCATGATAATAAATGTTCAGCTGAGCTTTAAACAGCTATGAGAAGCTGCCTTTAATTGCTTGTTTCCACATCTTTGGAGTCATAGCTGTGGGTGTTCTTTGGTATATATTTGATGGACTGCAATAAACACTCTAGCTTAAATAAGGTCCAAAGACCAGCTACAAAAATTAATTTATAATTAAATGACCTTGTTCACATTGATGAAGAGTGAATAATAGAAGTTCATGACCTCTGGTTTTGTGTGGAAATAATGAAAGACAACATTTCTGAACAACTTGGAGAATCTACACCACCATCTCCAAGTCTAACAACTCCCATTCGCCCTTCAAGCAAATGAAATAACTAGCTAAAATCATCACTGATTGGTATGAAGGGAAGTTTGCAGTGCATATTCCTTTACCTAGCACCTACTAACGTTTCTGACACCTCATTGAAAGTATCAGCAGTGATAAAAACCTGGAGAACTGGAAGCCTATGAAGAACTCGATCTCCAACCCAGATGTTGGAGCAGCTCGGACTAGCTCAGAAGGTAATACGGAGCTGAATCCTGTTCACATCTTACAAAGTATCTCACCAAATATCTTTCTTCTTGAGCACATTGTCCACATTAAGTGAGGAAGTCCACCAGACTAAGATTTTAAGCTTCCATCAACAACCTTGCTCTGGATAACAATCAACCTGGATCCAGATATTTATAGGTTATTTTTCATCTTAGAGTTTATAATAAATACTCAAAAAGTAGATAAATGTAGATTATTTTCAAAATGTAAATTCAATTTCCTTTGATGTCTATATATAGTTTGTAGCTAGCTAGTCTTTTTGAGTGAGTAACTAAGCTTGAATTATTACAAGCAGGTCTGCCATCTAGCTATGCTATTTTAGATGGCTATATAATTTGGCTTCTAAACACAGCCCATTATTACATGTATATAGTTATCTGTAGATCCACAGGTGCTAAAAATAAACACTGTTTTTCATACTTTGATTGAATGTTACATTCATGCAAAAGTGGAATGATCAATTTATAATCCTTTATAATAGCTATGATGCTCAAAATGATATATTGCTACATTTCTTAACTACTAAAATTCACATTATAATGTGATGTCTGTGTTTCTAATGTGACTCTCAACACAATACACAAATGCACTTTAGAAGAAAGGATGCTTCACAAGTGCATTTAAGAGTAATTTGGGAGGACCACTAAAGTGATCAAATATCTTCACATCAGGAGGTAGCTAGGCTACTCATCATCAGCTTGCCAGGACACTGTATTGTTCAGTATAAGATACAAATAAAGATAGTTTACAATTTGACAGTCATCGCTCAGGAAAATAAGACTAACATTTCACTTCCACTTTGTCAAGTATATGGCTGACTGTGGTTTCGAGTGCATATCTCTATCTTTGGGAGCTGCCATACAGACACTTTCAAATCCCAGCTTGAAGTCAAAGGTGTTGATAGCTATATATAATGATATGACTGGCAGTTGTTCTAAATACCAAAATAATATTGTTTAAAGTGATGATCTTTAAACAAAAATAGTACATAATTTTAATACAATATTTAATTTTACTGGTGATTTCAGAAATTCTTTAATTGATACTCAAAGATAAAATATTTCCACAATTTTCTGCCATTTCACAAATAAGTGTGAGGAGCTAGCTACTAAATATCATTTGTTGCAGCAGGTTAATTTAAAATCCCATTGAATATTCTACTTGATAATTCTTTGTAATTTTTGTTGTAGCTTGTAGTTTGTATAATAATAGATAACAGGACTATTAATCTGTACTTACTGGCAGGCTTGATGCTAGTTGCTATAGTGAATAGTTTACAGTACTGATGCTTCATACAACTGTGAGCAGACTGCTTTTGATGATGCTAGTTGCCATAGTGCATTGAGTTACTGTTAGCTGTATGTAGCTACTTGTTGATACTCTTTTCTATTGCTTACTTTACTGTAATGAAGCATGCATATATCTTGGCAATGACTAAGGAGCAGCTGCGTAACCTAAATGTGAAGCAGCCTAAGACTGCTCTAAAGACCAAGAAAGGGAAGAAACAACCTAGGACTTCATGGTTCCATAGAGCTGCTCGTGTGGAACCAATGAAGAACAACCATTTGGGACCACTTGAAGAGTCTATTACACCATCTTCTTCAAGTTATAATGCCACACACACTCTTCCTTCAAACAAACATCTAAAACCATCACCATCCAATATGAAGGGAACAAGGAGACTTTGGCCTTCATTAGGAGGAATGAGACGCAGAAGGAAAGTGGCTCCTATTTGCCCAGCAACTAAGAAGTCTTCTGACTTTTTAGAAGACAGTGCCAGTGGTGTGAGGAAGCCAAGCCCTCACACCATTTTTTGCCGACCAACGCAAGCCTTAGAGAGTGATGAAGACCAGGTGAGCTCGCAGCCTATGAAGGAGTCGATCTCTGACCCAGATGTTGGAGCAGCTCAGACTGGCTCAGAAGGTAACACAGGAGCTAAGTCCTGGTCGGATCCGGTAGAGTATCTCACCAAACACCCTTTCTTCATGAGCACATCGTCCACATTAAGTGATGAAGTTCACCAGACGGTGGATTGCGTGGATGTGGATGATGTGTCTCTGTCCATAGGCTCTGTGGGATCTCTACTGTGTTCCAACCAAGCTTCCATCGACAACATAGCCCTGGGTATCAATGGACCTGGAGCCAGTACTGATACTCTGGTAGGGGATCTTGTTCTTCACAGCAGTGCAGAAGAGTCTAGTGCTGGGCCAGTCATCGTAGAGCCCATGGACATGGATTTAACAGAGCCTGCACTAGATGGGCGAGCCAGGCTTCATCACATTTTCCGATCTTTACAAACAGTTTTTGGAACCATTCTATGGTGTGGTCGGGTGTCACCCTAACACCTAAAGGAATGTTTGGGGCGAGGTGGGAGGGAGAACTCAAGATAGTCTTAATGGTGCTTAGTAAGTTTCATATACTCCAATGAGGTTATATATTAACACAAGTATGTAATATAGTGTAACTTAATCTACAAATTATATAAGAATACTTTGATATTGAGGTAAAAAATTTAACATAGTAAAGTATTCATAATGACTTTACTGCATGTATTATAGTTATAACAATTAAAAACAAAATTATATCAAACATTCTTTTGGTTTTTTCAATACTATTGTTCGACACATAATTAAAATGTTAAGTGATCGTATTATTAGCAGTAATTTCTGGTACATGATGCCATGATACGGTACTTTTAAAATTTATCTCTAGCCTCATTCACTCACCAATAATATTTTTTTGTGAATTTGTAGGGGCTTATTGATGCTCAGGGATAACAATAGCTAATTTTGCAACCATCATTAATCATATTCAGTTATATAGTATATTAAAGTATAACTGAAGGTAAGTGCTGTTTTGACAAAGCTATAACTCATGATGTGTTTTATAACTAGGCCATAAGTATAATAATTTTTGTGAAGATCTAAGTGATGTTTTGTACTCAAATTAAAATATTTATGTAATTTTGATAACACATTGTGACTGAAAAGTTTTAATAGTGCAGCTGCTATTATCAAAAGATTAGATTACTATTATTCAATTAATGTTCTTAGTAAAGTAAATACCCTACAATTATATTTATTTTTCTCTTCACAGGCTTCTCTTTTAAACAGTGCAGAATTTTAAAAAAATGTTAGTCTGTCACTGGGATCAAACACAGGACATGCACAAGCACTTTTCCACTGAGATAAGACAACTAACAAGTAGTCATGGGTTTGATTTTTAGGTTCGATCACCGGTGACTGCCAGACATTATTTGTTCTGTGTTGTTTAAAAAAGAAGCAAGATAATACAATTAATAATCTGATAAAGAAATTATAACCCTACAATTTTGTTATTATTAAAATTCATTTATGGTAAGCTTTATATTGTATGTTCATTTTATTATAGTATGATGATAGAACAGCATTTCAAGACATCATGTTGGCAAGTGTGGGGGATTACAAAAGCATGCTCCCTTAAATTTGAAGTAGTGGATGGAGCAGTAAATAACTAGTCTGAGGTCAATAGTTAACTATCGGGATTGTGGTGCATCATCGACTAATTCTGTTTTCTTACTGATGTTTGCAACTCAACAAATTCAGAAGTTGTATGTGTCACACCGACTTTCCTTCTTTAACTCTAACAGCTTTGGGGCAAGAAATCTGTGCAGTTCTTGCATTGAATCTCCTCTCTTGCAATGTATGCCCATACACTCCAAATGTATCAGCTTCATTGTCAGCTCCTGTCATCCTTTTCTGGTTTGTCACTACTAATTTCTGCTTCCTCTCTCAGCATTAATAAGCACTGTGAATTACATTAGAGATAGCACTCTATGTCATCTCCTTTCTGTGCACAGTTTGAGTTCATCAACTGCCGTTCATTTCTGACTCAAGTGCTTGAGTCAAAACTTTCAGGAGTTTGCATGTGTCTCACTGACTGAAGCTAGTATAAGTCTATCAAAGCTTGAACACTTTTAAGGCAAGAACTCAATGGCTCTCACGTATAATGTGACATCAGGATTCAACTGGTGTATATGGAGGTAGAATATCAGTGACAGCTGGCTAAGCAAGCTGATACTTTCTTCATTACAGAGGATTTGAGTGAAACACAATTCAGCGGAAACATCTGCTGGTAAAACCCAAACAACGCAGAGCCAATGCACCCACTACTTCATCACATGGGACTTTCTGCTTTTTCCACCAGACATTTAGAGAAGCTTCTCATCAGTGCTGTCAACCTTGTGATTGGCCAGGAAACAAGACGGCTGGCCACCAGTAGAGGCCATGGCTTCTGGCCATATTACCTTCTCTCCTGAGCAACACAGTTTCAAAGAGGGGTTTCTTGTTTGACACTGGTGCGGACATTTGTGTCATTCCCGCAACAGGATTGGAGGCATGTACTCAGCAGACTGGACCTCTTTATTGGCAGCGAACGGTACCAAGATCAAGATATACAGAAAATACACGTTTGTTCTTCAATTCATGTCCAATAAGTATGAGTGGGATTTTGTTTTAGCTTATGTGACTTGTCAATTGAGGGGCTGATTTCTTGAGATCGCATTCATTACTGGTCGACCTCAATGGCAAGCATTTTGTTGATACTGCACCTTACCTCACCAAAAATCAAATTTTGCTGCTCCTCAGTTAGGTACTATTTCTACTTCGAATACATCTCACTTCGTACAAATTTTCCACAAATCACCATGCTGTACTTTGTGCAGTCACATACTAACACTTCGTGGAGCATTTTATCACTACGAGCACACTCGTGCTCGTCCTTTGTCTCCTGAGAAGTTGGTCATTGCCAAGCAAAGTGTGACAAAATGAAGAAATGGGGATTGTACGAATGTCATCGAGCTCTTTGGCCTCTCCCTCACACATGGTTTCTAAGGCTTCTGGTGGTTACATCTGTGTGGAGAATACAGATGTCTCAATGATGCAACTGTACCTGATAGATATCCAGTGCCCAACAATCACGACACTTCAGCTCATCTTGCGGGGACGACTATTTTCTCCAAAATTGACCTCATTAAAGGTTATCACCAGATCTCAGTGATTGCAGAGGACATCTATAAAACTGCTATTATTACGCCATTTTGTTTATACGAGTTTTTAATGATACTTTTCAGTTTGAAAAATGCCGCCTCACAACCTTGAGTCTGCATCTGCCTACATTAATGATATACTGGTGGCTAGCAAAGATCCCAACATGCACAAACAACATCTCTGTCTGTTGTTTGAGAGACTCAAGCAATATGGCCTCGTCATCAACTTAGCAAAGTGCAGATTTGGTCATTAAGCATGCTAGATTTTCTAGACTATCGTCTTACCCGAGATGGAAATTTACCTCTACCAGACAGAGTCGAGGCCGTTTCTCGCATGTAGCCTCCCAAGATGCTCAGAGGACTTCAAGAGTTTGTTGGAATAGCAATTCTACCACCAGTTTATTCCAGTGGCAGCACAGACCATACTGCCACTTTACAAAGCTCTTGAAGGTAAACCTCCTAACCTCCAGCCAATGAGGACAGCTTTTGAAAACACTATAAAGGCACTGATGGGGTAGTCATCCCCGAGGTACGATATGCAGACTTTGCTTGCTACAGATGCTTCAGACTATGCAACTGGTGCAGTATTACAACAGTGTATGGTATAATAATGCCTTTAGCTTTCTTCAGCAAAAAAAATGAGAGTACCTGAGAAGAAGTATAGCATCTTTGACAGGGAACTGCTTGTGCTCTATCTAGGTATGCAACACTTTCAATATTTTCTTGAAGGTTGGTGATTCACTGTTCATACAGATCACAAGCCACTTATATTATGCATGGACAATGCATCAGACCATGGTCAACAGCACCAGCTTTCTTACATTTCCGAGTTTGAAGCAGATTTTATTCTATTGGCACATAATGGTATTGCTTTTAGAGATATAAGGGAGTTGGAGAAGTTAGAAAGGGGGCTCAAATCCATCAATTTGGCAAAAGTATGTTTTCAATTTCTATTGTGGACATGGGGGCATAACAACTGCCTGCAATAAATGTGAGTATTCTGGGTAAGCTGGAGCACTCTACGTTGTAGAAAGAACAATCCTGGTGCAGCACCATATCAACTATAAACTATAGGGCATGGATATATGGAATGACATATCACAAAATGATAAAACACAGGACATTAATGGCAAAGAAATAAAAATGAAGTATGGTGTTCAAAATGAATAAATGAAGGATGTAGTGACAGAGTAATTTTGTAATTGTGACAAAAGTGATTAGAATAAAGGATACCGTGACAAATAAATCAATATTAGTGTCATTGTGGCACCAAATTGACTAAAACAAGACCAAAACAAATAGCATTTGGACACAATTTGATGTGTATAGTAAAGTTAGCACACTTTAAGGATAAATAACAAATAGATGAGGTAATGGATAAATTGGGAAGCAGGGGCAGAAATTCGATTTTCTGTTTAACTGCTTCTATTTTTAAGAATGAAAATTGAGGACAGGAATATGTAGAATATAAAGAATAGAATAATGGTGTGACGCATTCTACAAGTTAGATAAAATTCTATCCAGACAGGATTATGTAACAGTCATCTAATTTGATGCTAAGAAGGGATACATTCTAAATATATTAGATATCTACTATCTTCATTTGGATACTGTATATAATGAAAGAAGCAACATTTTAAAGCTCGCAACTGCCATGTTACAAGTGAAACACATAAAGTGGCTGCTTCTCCACTCTGCAAGGAGATATTTTACATTAAAATAAATTCAATTTCAGATGTAGCACAAAACTTTGACATTCATGTTTAGTACAATCCATTAGTCACTATTACTGTCAAAATCCTAGTATGGAAGATGTGGCATTGGATTTGACAGGGATAAGCATCTGTCAACATTATCTCAGTAGTAATTTAGTGGTGCTCTTATTCTTTAAGTGAAATTAGATGAAGGACTGAAATAAAGATAAGTGTAGGATCCAAATAAAGGAGAAATAACATTCCATCCAGCACAAATTATGTTACAATCATTGGATTTGATGCTGTGAAGTAATACACATTATTTAACAGTGAAACAAACCACTGCTCAATGAAATAGTAAGTTTCATGTCTGTGATATAATTTAGTATTATGTTCACTCACACGTCTTTTAGGTATTCATGCAATTAAAAGACCCAATTATTTTGCTTCCCTACTATGTATAGCTAATAATTATGCCATTCCTGTAGAATATTTAATCTGTGCAATTCTTTCTACTATCTGCCTATAGTTTGTTCCCAAATGATTGTAGATGGTAATACAGAGTATAGATAAATTTCGACTCTTCAGTAACTGTCAATTGCAACTAGCTCAACTAAACATTAGAGTTCAATGCTTCATATATTATATTATATAATACAATTTTTTATATAGAATCATAATTGAATAGTGAACTGGACCACTATTTAACAAAGACAGTAAGTTTATGTTAGTTTTATCTTGTGCCAATTCACACAAATATACTTTGAGATCCATCTCACTTACTGGCCCACTATTTTGTCATTATTGCTTCCTTACACATATGCCATGATATTGGTTATTATCATATAATCTGCACAATTGTTCTCAACATATTGTGCAAAGTATTGTTTATATCACTAGCAGAGTAGTGAATATTTTTGTTCCATGTTACCTATTAGACTAGTTTTGTAGCCATAGATTTTACTCTGTAACTAGCTGTACAAATGCACTTTTTTCTTATACAAACTGGTGTTTCATTGTATTATTGTATTGTGGAATATTTTGTGTTTTTCAGTGGTATCTATTATATTTCAAAGTAATTAACAGATGCTGTGCTCTATTATTTGTAATATACAAACATTTACTAAACATAAAATGTAATTTTATCAAATAAATGGATTTATAAGTGTTCAGTTGATATGCTATAGTGATGTGATGCTGAGTTTACATACTTAATTTGAAT
>WLWI01003919.1_pt1 | contig 12686 bp, 8 predicted proteins | sample 6701501 | NCBI WGS metagenome assembly WLWI01 (sample SAMN12718690, study PRJNA515312) | sponge metagenome | isolation source: marine sponge | host: Mycale hentscheli | place: New Zealand: South Island, Marlborough, Capsize Point | collected 2014-11-01
AACAACAGCGAACAAAAGAAAGAAAAAAAAAAAAAAAGAGGGAGGCCGGGGGGGGGGGAGAGAGGGGGGAGAGAGAGGGGGGAGGGGGGGGGGGGGGGGGGGGGGGGGGGGGTTCGAAAAAATTATGGGGAAAAACCGTAGAGACACAAAAGTAGTCGAGATTTTTTCAGTTATGTCTTGCAAATTTCATCTATTGGAATTAGTGGGGGTAGATAGTTATCTTATAGTCTCCTTGTCACAACCTTACCCACCATATTGGGTCCTACTTGCAATCCATTGTTGGATAGTCACTAAAAGAAATTATATTTAGGGTAAGAGTAAGTGTAAAATTGCTGTGTTGCTAAAGCATAGCACAAAAATCAAAAAGAAAACATTTCCAACAAAAAATGCATATTATTTGCAGTTAGCACTTTCTGTGTGCATCAGCTTTGCAAACTCACTCATTATTTGACCAGAGCACATAATTAGTTGTAATACCAGCCGCTCTAGCCACTATTCATCATGGCATATGCCCTGCACTACTTGGCATGGCAGAAAGTTAGACAAGCCACCAGGCTGCTAGCAGCGTGACGCACCAGGCTAGCCGCGTGACCGCGCCAGTCAAGCGTGGCCACACCCACTTAGTGGCGTTAGCGTCTTCTGTAGTAGCATTACTTATCCTTCAATCTAATAGGTGTCATAACAAAAGATGTTCCTTTTGTTATTTATATGTGCTCTTACACTACATGTGGTGGAAGGTAAGTGATAATAAAATGGAATAGTATATAATAGTTGATGATAATGTCATGAATTATTAACTTAGTAAAATTTGTCTTTTTTTTTACTGATTAATAATTTGTAGCTGGGAATTTTTATGATGCTGCTTTGAAAATAGAAAAACTATACAAAAAAAAAAAACAAAAAAAAAACAACAACAACAAAAGTTGGAAATATATTGTTGGCAAGGGAAGCGAGCCTTCCAAAACTGAATTGAAATTTAGGTATCCATGTATTAGGCCCATGTTATGAGAGGTCAATGCGTGTCAACCTTTTGAGCTATGCTATTTTAAAAGTACATTAGTGCTGGTGCACCAAGTTAAAAAGTGAAGGCATCGAAATTATAATAACAGAAAACAACACAGGGCAGAAAGCTATGGCGACAATAGGGACCTTAGCAGTTAAAGTCTTGGGCCTCCATTTTCCAATGGAATTAGTGGTTGTTGTAAGTTAATGCGCTTTTTGTCTCAGCCATAATTGGTATTTACTTGAAAATCCATTGTTCAATAGTCGTGTCACCAAAATAATCTTCTGTAGTTATCTAGTAGAGCTAGGGTACAGTAGACCATTTTAAATTAGAGAAATTGAAGAAGATGGCTAGCCTAACAAAGGTATGTTTAACAAACTTGGAAGAGTTCATTTAGAGAATTAGTGGCCCACTTTATCATAGCTACACGCCCACCAACACATACTTGCAAATCCATGGAACAATAGTTTTGTCATGAACAGAGTACAATGCAAGTCTGGTAATGATATATCCAAGTAACAAGTGTGTGTAAAAATGCTCTGGATTAACTAAACATTTATTACAAAAAATCTACACCCACACATTTGAACACAAATGATTAGTAGTGAACCAAGCAGTTTATGATCCGTTTCCAATACCGGTATCTATTTGTAACCATTAACGTGTGTACGTGCAAGTGCAGCGTTGAACGTTAGGACTGCGCACCGGGCTAACGTGGCCACACCCACTTTTTTGGCGTCAGCGTCATTGGTAGTAGCATTATTTTAGAAGTGAACTGTGTCGTAAGAAAAGATGATTCTCTTGTTACTTATATATACTATTACACTGTATGTGGTGAAAGGTAAGTGATATTAAAATAAAAAATGGTATAATAGGTTATGGTTTGGTTTTTACAAAATTGACATGCTAAATTTTGTTACTGTTACATTACAAATATGAAAGCAGTGTAGCCTGAACAAAATTATTCTAGCTGATTCATAAATTGTCAGCTTGGAATTTAATGGTGCTACTTTGAAATAGAAAATTGTCATAAGAAACTTTAGTATACATAGTTTTGTTATTTTCCAAAATAGGTAATTTAGAAATACAAGTCAATGGAATCCCTCAACGCTATCTAAACCAATTGATTAAAGTTCCCTACGATGCCAAAGTAAACCTCAATTGCAAATCACAGAATACAGAATTAGTAACTTTTATCAACACTACCTTGGATATCGATCAAAACTTTCTCAATGGATTGTCCCCATTGTTATTTATATCATCCAATGTCACTATAGATCACTTTAATGTAAGGAACAGAGGGTTTTATAGCTGTGCAACCAATATCAGTACAAAATCGATGCAAAGGACGCTAATCACTACAAGTAAGTTATATCATCATTCTGCAAAGCTACTACAGCCTTTGTCAGAACAGGCTGATTAACTGTGATTAGAATGGAATTGTCGTGTAGCATATTGTAACCTTAAATACAGTATAAAGTTATACAGTATAAAGTTGTACTTCTTTTGTTTTATTATGGTATAGTTAAATAAGTGCTTACAGTTACCCTATTGGCACTGTACGATATTCTGCTCCATGAACTTTTATAGTGCTATCACTTTCGTCTTCTGCAGTAAAACACATAACTCAATTATGTGCACATAATACAAATACATATATATATATTTGTTATGAAAGTAAACTTATCTAGATTATGTAATTTGTATTGAAGCAAATTAGTGCTCATATGTCTTTACCATACTGCAATTCTGGTAGTTTAGTATAGGCACCATTTATGACTTCTCAATTTTACAATTACTACTAATTTATTGTGAACAATAGCAAGACAAAACTCACCTTCAAAAACATTTTATATAGGGGCAGTTGCTACATACATTTCTTGTATATCTTACAGACAAACATGAGGTCAACATAACAGACCTAATTCAAGAAAAATTAGGAAATACAGTTTATACCACAATTCTAGCCCAGTATGCTAATGTACCGGAACAACTACTTCAATGGTATGTCAATGGACAGCCTGTGGGCTCCACAAGTACTATTTTTCATGTAAACCAGGATGGACTCAACACCTACTTGCGATTCAAACACGATGTTAATCAAACCTATGGAACCTTTATGCTGAAAGTTAATGGTACCAAGTGGAAAGACAGCTTAAAGTTACCACACCCTCAACAAATGTCAAGCCTATTTAGATCCCCTAAAACCTCTCTTAACAAAATAGTGACCAAAGTAGTAAATGGAATTATTCGTTCTGATGTAAATGCCATTCCTGACTCCCAATCTGATAGGCCTACTAATAGAAAATATAGACCAGAAATAATTGGGCTAGGTCAGGACCGAAAGCAACAAACTAAGCCAGGTAGGCATCACATCAGTCAAGACACAGTCTTCTCTCCAGAAACAGACTTGACACATAATACAAAAAAGCATACTAGCAGGAAATTTTTGAGTAAAGTTATTCGTTTAGGTCAGGATAGAAAACAGCGAACTAATACACCTAGCCACTATGTCAGTCAAGACTCAATACTTTCTTCAGAAACTAATCTGCCACTCGATAAAATCAAGAAGATGAATAGAAAATTCCTTCCCGGAGTTATTCGTTTAGGTCAGGATAGAAAACAGCGAAGGACACATCTACCTGTTCATAAATCTCACATAAAGAATATCGGCACAAGTTCTGCTCAAGATGGTACTTTTTCATCAGTTATTCCATCAGCTTTGGGTGAGTTATAAAATTAAATAAAACTACTAAAACAAACATGCTTAGCTATATGAAACAATAGCATTGTGTGGTAACCATAATCAATGCTTAAAATTTGTTTCTTGTGTGGTGAAACCCTCCACATTAGTTTTATATCTCTTGCAGTTTTCTAAGTGAGTAAAGCTACGAGACAATATTAGGAGTAATTGAGCATCCTCTTAGGTATATATGTTATTATGTTTATTAATTTCTTTTGACACTTTTAATAACATTGACTTGAATAATAAATAGCCAAAACTGAAGAACCATGCCACCTTGTCTGTCTATGAATCTAGTGTTCAAAATTGACCCAACAATATCCTTGAGCAATTTTAATTAATAGAATTTGTGACTATAAACTAACAATTTACTTATTCATCAGTTACAAAAATATGTAAGATATAATACTTTTGTTGCGATTGTAGAGTGGACCACTTTAAATTTACATTAAATATAGCAATCCTTTATGATGGAATAAATTGTGATAGCACACACTTTGGTACCTGTGCGACAACAAGATATAAACCAAGAGTAATAATTATAATACACTAATTAAATAAATTTAAGCTTTATATTATAGATAATAATGTAATTAGATTTTTATGATTATAAAAGGCAAAAATTATTATGTAATAAGTTGTACACATATTCATATTAATGTAAATACTAGCATCCTTACAAGTAGAGGTAGACGACATACCTCAGAAGTTTCTGAACCATTTACTGAAAGTTCCGTATGATGCAAAGGTCACGTTGAAGTGTATTTCACCAACAGCAAAACTTTTAACATTCATTAACACAACATTAGACATGGACAATAACTTTTGGAACGGACTGTCTCCATATTTATTTGTCTACTCTAATGTCACTATTGACCACTTTAATGTTGCTAACAGAGGATTTTACAGTTGCACTGCAAATGTGACAACCAAATCTTTACAGAAGATGCTGATCACAACTAGTAAGTTCAATATGTCTGTTTTTTTTCTTATGTTTATTTAATTTTATACACTTGTTGAAACATACATTTAGTCAAGACTATTAAATTGTACTATTAACTACAGATAAATTTGAGGTGAACATAACAGAACTAGTTCAGGAGAAATTTGGTAATTCCATTTATACCACAATATTGGCCCAGTACGCAGGTTTTCCGGAACAACTATTGCAGTGGTATATCAATGGGAAGCCTGTAGGCTCAGGAAATACTATGTTTCATGTGAACTATGATGGATTAAATACCTATTTGAAATTCAAGCACAACGTCAATGAAACCTTGGGAACATTTATGCTTAAAGTCAACGGTACAAAGTGGAAAGACACGTTAAACTTGCCGAATGCTCAAAAACTCTTTGATTCCTCCAAATCATTCCTTACCAAAATAGTATCCAAAGTAGTAAATGGTAATATTCTTTATGATTTAAAAGACATTCCAGACTCCAAACCTGATAAACCTACTAGTAGAAAGTATAGACCCGAAATAGTTCTGCAAGGTCAGGACAGGAGACAACAAACTAAGCCACAAAGTCATCATGACAGTCCAAACTCAGTATTCTCCTCTGAAACAAATTTGCCTCTCAGTAAAATCAAAAGTAATAGAAAATTCCTTCCCGGAGTTATTCGTTTAAGTCAGGATAGAAAACAGCGAGCTAATACACCTAGCCACTATGTCAGTCAGGACTCAATACTTTCTTCAGAAACTGACTTGCCACTTGATAAAAACAAGAAGACGAATAGAAAATTCCTTCCCGGAGTTATTCGTTTAGGTCAGGATAGAAAACAGCGAAGTAAGGTTAAGGAATGGACACATCTACCTGTTCATAAATCTCACATGAAGAATATCGGCACAAGTTCTCTTCAAGATGGTACTTTTTCATCAGTTATTCCATCAGCTTTGAGTGAGTTATAAAATGAAATAAAAACTACTATAACAATCTTGTTTATCTATATGAAACAATAATGTTGTGTGAAAACATTGTTTCTCAAACATCATAATCAATGCTTAAAATGTGTTTCTTGTGTGGTAAAACCCTCAAAATTAGTTGTATATCTCTTATAGTTTTCTGAGCAAGTGAAACAAGCGAGATACTCTCAGGAGTTATAACTTGAGCAACGTTTAGGTATATAATATGATATTGTGATTATTATTTTCATTTGACACTTAAATTACATGGACTAAAAAAATATAGCCAAAAGTGAAGAACCATGCCACAATGTCTTTCTCGATGAATCTCGTGTTCAAGAACAACAAATTGACCCTACAACACCTTTGAACAACCATAATTGAATTGTTAATTTATCCTGACAATTTATTCAGTATCAAATACGAAAATGTGCAAAATGTTTAAGATATAATAACTTTGTTGTGATCATAGAGTGGACCACTGAAATTTTTACATTAAATATTGCAAACCGTTATGATAAAATATTTTGTGGAAGCTATTGATTTTAGTAGGAAGATCTTAGCTAAAAAAACAGCATTATCAGTGTTACAATATTGAATAGTCAAGAATTTGTAAAACTAAACTTTGGTACCTGTGCGACAACAAGATATAAGCTAAGAGTTACAATTGTAATACTCTAGTTAAATGTTATTTATGTTTTATGTTAAAGATAATATGGAATTCAATTTTTATGATTATACAGAGCCAAAAAAATATGCAATAATTAGTACAAATATTCGTATTGTTATAAATACTAGCATCCTTACAAATAGAGGTAGACGACATACCTCAGAAGTTTCTGAACCATTTACTGAAAGTTCCGTATGACGCAAAGGTCACGTTGAAGTGTATTTCACCAACAGCCAAACTCTTAACTTTTATTAACACTACATTAGACATGGATAATAACTTGTGGAACGGAGAGTCAATCTAGATTCAAAGATATTTCAGCAACAACAAATGGACTTTAGGGATAGAAATAATTATAAAAGACCTCATGAGAGCACTGTTTACAAAACAATGGATTCAAAAGTGACTCCTTCCTCAATAAGCTCTTCACCAGATCATTTGGGTGAGTTTAACAAATTAATGTGACTATTAGCAGCCATGTGCTTATTTCTCCAGCTATCAAAGTAGACATGATTGTAAAGATTAAAAACTTATATTTGTGGATTTTTTTACGTTTACTGTAACTGTTTCAAAACAGCACTGCAACAAGATACAGTAAGAAACAATATACAACTGGAGAATAATAAGCAACTTGACAGTAAAGTTAAGACAAACATATTTGGTTTGAGTCAGAGAAAAGAAAAACAACACGTGGAGAAGGAAAGGTTGTCTCCACCAATAGAGACTACAGCTCAGAGTTTCCAATTCAATCAAGTCAGACACACTTCAAATGTTTTTCAGCATCAAATGGAGGACTCAAAAGACAATCTGAAATCGGGTAAGAGAAACACATTCAAAATGTATAATTTAATATTGTAGAAAATTGGAATAATTTTAACAATAATAGAAATAAAAGTCTTGTACAACTTTAATTGAAAAGCAAGTTTATTATCAAGTGAATCAGAAAATTGAACTGCATTGCAATCCATTAACATCTACATAATACCATATGTATAGTAAAAATCCATGTGTTAACTACATAATGGCTGTAGCATTAAAGTATCTATATTTTGCACATTGTTTAGATTCCAAACAGCAAAGTGTGAGAGAGGGACCAATAATAACAGTAGATGGATTTTACGTCAAAGTTCTAAAATATATCGTACAATATGCCCCAGAATTGCCAGATATGATACACAAAGGGTTGAAATATCTCAGCAAGGAATTTTCAAATGTAGTAGGGAATAGAATCGATAGTTCATCAGATTCTACTAATAGTCTACAAGAGTACGTGGACTCTAACAATCCAAACAATGAAGACGTACGTGAAGATTACAGTCGTAAATCATTTACTCCGAAACACAAACTTCCATTAAGCTTAAGTAAGTAGTAATTTGGCTTTTGAATGTTCATTCTCTTTAATTCTTTTTTAAGTATTTATACTTAATTTTTATTCATATATTAACTACACAACATATGTGGTAAATCTTCATCATCATCAAGTCCAAACATTTTTAATAAGTTCATTTAAGTCAACATAAGTGCTATAAACACTTCTGGTAGTATTTTGCTTGCCATAGCCTAGTCAAAAAATACTTGTGCCAACACAATTAAGTAAAGTATACAAATTCACTGTGTTTTTGTTTGGGTTTTTTTTTCAATCATTTCAGAAAGGTTTCCCTATTTCAAAAATAGAAAGATAGAAGAGAGAGGTCAGATTATTGAGCAAAATACAGAGCCTAAACCAATAAACCTGAGACCTCACATAATTATTGCAGCATCCCTACTCGTTACCGGAATATTACTCATGCTTGCTAGCATTATTATGATCGTCGCATACTGTAAAACCAAGAAGATGAAAATATCTCAGACAGACGAAGAATCTGGTAATGGAGAAGTCCCTAATAATATAAGGTAAAATGCTATCATTAAGAAAAAGACTGTATCTAGTACATAAAAAACTGTTTGGTGCACAACTGGCTAAAAAATGAAATAGTTTGAGGCACATGCAATAATACCATGAGGATGACAATTGTGAACTGTGCCTAAAAAAAATTTTTTAATTCTACAATTTTTGGCACACACTGCATGCAATTGTTTCATTTAGATTATCAAAGAAAAATAGAATTGATATAATTTTACTTGTAAAATTAATGAAATATTAAGGAATTATTGTCATTACATTTAATTATCTTATTTTATTTGCAGGAGAAATGAAGTTGCCCCAATCGAATGTTAGATATAAATATAATAGACAATACTATTAACGTTAGCTAATTTAATTAATGTGTATTTTTTTGATAAAAATTTATTGGGGCAATTTAAAATTTGTTATTTTAACTGGTAATATCTGCGGAAAAGTTGGCACTTATTATAGAATATATAAAATATTAAACTAATGGAGTAAACTTTTGCATAATATGACAAATTGTAATTTTCTATATGTATTCTGTGACAAAAAGAATTTAAATTCAATTGTAGTGCTTAAAAGACAACACATAAGTTAAATAGACAACACATAAGTTAAATAGAAGTATGGCGTCAGTCGTCATCGGTACTGACACACAAGTGTATTATTATATAGATATACGGTTGAAGTTACTCACAAAGTAGATTTAACATGCTCATTTAAACAATAGCACTGGCTTTTTAATTCAAACAATTTATATTACAATCCAGCTGTTAGCTCTATTTTGTTCATACTGGCAGGTTCTCTTCTTTCAAATCCATGATGCCAGTGCTACTGACATCATAAGTCTACACACAACAATGTAATCTCCAGATTATACTTATCAAATTTTGCAATGCACTCAGAAACTATATTACACTTATCAACTGATTGAAGTCAGACCCAAATGAGCTGCTCAAAGTTGCCAATGTTGGGCGAGCAGCTAATGTTTAGACTACAAAGCTGCATAGCTAGGGGGTGTATGGCAAGTTATTTAACCATATCCTGGTACTTAAGACAAAATTTTCCTTTTAGTAATGTGTAGTAGCTGTAAACACTTTGTATCTAAATTGATAGCGCAACTGATAAAAGTATAATTACATGTTAGCTAGAAAAATAATGTTTCAGAATTCACAGTATGTTTCGATAGGCTCTGCCCCATCAATTGAGATCCAGTATTCTCCTGACTCCAGCATTGGGTGTGCATCGTGGACTTGCTGACATGAAGTAGCAGGATATACTTTAACGCTTCCAAATGGCCTGGCACCATAATCTCTCACCAACAACTGAATCACTCCACGAAGAATATCATCTTTTGTGTCCTGACTGTTGCAAAGTAAAGAAGATACTGATGTATCTGATTCCTGAAGTATACCTACATGAATATAGTTAATAAACAAAACAACAACAAGTGACAGTATAACTGAACTTGAAGTTGTACGTTCTGTTATAGTTTGATTGATTAAAAAATTTGATTATTTAACGACCTTGATCGATACAATACTTACTAATTTCATAATAAAGATAAAAACTTTCTGACTGTGGGTAGTTAGGATTATTTCCACACTTATAGTATCCCAGATCACTGAGTTGAACTCCAGAGATGTCATAGGTGTTTGTGGACTGTCCAGATAGAATAGTGTCATTGAGAAACCAATAAAGTATGGTTTCATTAGAGTTGTAGACAGAGCAAGTTAGAGTGAGATAGTCTCCTAGTAACACTGGCATGGACTTGGATGAGGTTACAACTGCATGTACCATTTATAAACATACAAGTAAATAGCTTGACTTATATTAGTTGATAATCATCAATATTAAAAACACAGGATTATCACTACATACAAATAATATATATATATATCTTATCTGACATTAATATTATAGGAGGGAAAAAAAGGATTACTTTTTCCTATGATAATACATCATTGTAATGGTTGATGATGATAGTGGTAGTGGAAATAGTTAAGCTTACCTTGTAATATTAGTGAAAAATACATGTTAATTTTCCTATATAAATACTCAAAAAGCAAGATAAAAGAGTAAAACCATCTGTAAAAGTACCTCTCATAGTGTTGGCAATTCCAATGATACAAGTTAATAAATTTTTGAATAACATACTCCCCAATGACTTTTCTACTGTTATTGTATGTAAACTCAATAATCGTTTCTGTTTTATTAGCATAGAGTAATTCTCTAATACTATAGTCTTCTGAATCAATATATACATTATTTTTATATAACCAGGGCTCAGTATTGTAAATTAATGAGGTCAGTTATGAAGTTAGTTCTACGTTATTATATACATTATGGCTATAGCTATACATACATGTTATACATTATGTATTACTTATTGCTCTGATAACTTCTACCATTCTTTCAGCTCTGTCAAGGACTGTTCCAAAAGCTTCTAGAATATGATATGTAGCAATAGGATTGAAAGAATACATCTAAAACATTTCAAAAACTGAAAATAATCATTTCAAGTAGTGCACAGTAGCTATTGTAACGATAATGGTGTCTGTTATGAGCCCTAGCTACTTGTAATAATTCACTAATAGCATGTTCAAAGTTTACATATTATACTGATTGAAGGATGCGGTAGACTTTTTTGTAGCTGCGGCTATGAAACAGGACAGCAGAGAAAGAGGCGTACAGATTTGATGCAACAATTGTGTAAATTATTCTCCAATACTAGTTTCTTTTGTTTGTTCATTTTGATGCCAGAATCTGGCTATCTCCTTCTATATAGATAGTTTCAAACTTCTAATACTAAACTTATGCCAAAATCTGGCAAAGTGAGACATATGGTGAATTGGTTATACATATAGCGGTACAGCAAATGTCTGACTGCATTCATCTTGAGAGTCTTGTGGTGTAGTGACCACTCCTCCCACATTATGAGCCACCCGCCTTCAGACACTTTCCATAAAACCTTATAATATTATATTATATCTACTTAGCTAATTACATTTTCATTTACAGTTCACCTGACCCTCGTTCTATTATTATTTCATGCCTTATTTTCACTATTCTATTTTGGGTTCCATCACATGACCACCACCCCTGGCGTGGTTGAGCACTGCATCCCTCAGTGTCAATCTTGAGCCTTACATTACACTTAGCCTAAGATAAACCTCCCTGCTTTGAAGGGCAGCAGCTGGCAGCTAGGGGCCTGATAACAAGTGTAGTGTTGCTGCTCTGCCTGACACTCTGGTGGCAGATCTACTCTGTCTCCTCCCACTTTCACTACAAGTCTCTTCAAGAAAAAATTACATAGTTCATTGACATCAATGATAGATAGCCATACAAAATCTTTTGAAATTTAAATTGGATAACATTAGCCTATTAACCTGACTGTGGCCCCCAAACAGAAGAACGATTAAATTCCCTAGCTCTAATCTACCAAAGATGTGAATCTAATTTTCTAGAACCCTGGCTTGGGCAGCCATTAGTATTCATTAGCTTTCAGGCTAACAAACATAGCTAATTTTCATAATAGATACTTCATAACTTTAGCAACAGTTGTCATTGTTTATCTTGACAATAACTAAATAAACAATAGCATTAGCATTAGTAGTACATTTTCTTTGGTCCATTCATAAATTTTATCACATACAACTTGTTGATTTTTTGTTTTTTGTTAGTTTTGTTTTTTTGTTGAACAAATTGTCTAGTTGCGTGGTAGCTAGCTACATGACATGACATTGGAAACCATTGCCCTTGTGCAAGCAGGTAAATAAGATTACTTGTACCATAGTATGTTCAAACTGTCCAATCAGATTGCTCAATTCGAGGTTAATATATTTCATACTAACCTCCTAGGAGGTGAAAAGTGAACCGTACAATTAAATTAGTTTTTGTCCATTTCTTATAGCCTAGACCCATGGTACAAGTCTTTGGACCACTCCATTAGGTTGGTATGGAATTTACACTATCCTGGAGCCTTCCGCCTCCTTGTGTAAAAACCATACCAACCTCCATGTTGCAGTGTAACCTATACATGTACACACCACATATGAACTTAGTCTCACGTAGCCAAACCCTTTACCTACCGCTAAGCTGTCTGGCTACTGAGGCTAATATGAACTGTAGTAGTATATTACTTAAAGTAAATGAAGTGGTCTGAACATCCAGAAATTACTACCCGGAGGAGTACACTGCTGCAAGCTGGGTAGCTAACAACCATGTTCAGGTTCCTGATTCTACAGACTTCTTTAACATTACTACGTACGCACATTATTCTCACCACATGCATTCATTACGCGCATGATCCTATCGTAGATGTTCAAATTATATTCTTAACCACTCGTTCATTGTTTACTTTTCAGTCTTTCTTCGTATCGCTCTGTATAACTTCCTAATCCTGGTCTGGTTTGGTGAATACATTCTGATCTAATCTATATACAATGAAGCACCAAAGGTGCGAACCCTCAGCGCTA